>Ga0307478_10000192_pt1 | contig 70854 bp, 64 predicted proteins | sample atmos_gasesECM4C_2_FD_203713 | JGI IMG/M metagenome (GOLD analysis project Ga0307478, IMG submission 203713) | Hardwood forest soil microbial communities from Morgan-Monroe State Forest, Indiana, United States - atmos_gasesECM4C_05 | ecosystem: Environmental > Terrestrial > Soil > Temperate...
CTTGGTTTGGAAACTAAGGATTATAGCAGTTTCAAATCGCAGCTTGCGCAATGGATGGGAACTTTTTCTGCGGAAATCTCGACCAACATCTCCACGATCAGAAAAGCCATTTGGCTGAACAGGAAGCCTACCGCAAGTTCATTACCAAAAGCCGCGGCTCAGTCATTTCTTCGATGGCATAGCGCAGACCCTCGCGCCCTAAGCCGGAATCTTTGATGCCACCGTAAGGCATGTGGTCGATACGAAAAGTAGGAACATCACCGGCAATCACGCCACCCACTTCCAACTCTTCGTAGGCATTGAACAGCAGTTTGGCATCCCGGACAAAAATACCGACTTGCAAACCATAAGACGAGCGGTTGATCTGTCGAATCGCTTCGTAAAAGTCGTCGTAAGGTTCGACCGTGACCACAGGAGCAAAAATCTCCTGGCAATTCACTTTCATGTCCGGGCGCGTGCCGGTCAGCACCGTAGGTTCAAGCATCGAGCCCCGGCGCTGCCCGCCGATGAGCACACGAGCCCCTCCACCAACCGCGTCCTGGATCCATTCGCTGGCGCGAATCGCGTCACTTTCACGAATCAGCGGCCCCACGTCGGTCGAATCGTGTAACGGATCACCACTCTTCAGCTTCTTGACCCCAGCCAGCAGTGTGTCGGTGAACTTGCCACACACCGACCGCTCCACCAGGATGCGCTGCACCGAGATACAAGTTTGTCCGGCATATCCGAAGCCGCCCGCCACACAGCGCTCTGCCGCAAAGGCTACGTCGGCATCACTATGCACGATGACGCCTGCGTTCCCTCCCAGTTCCAGCAAAACTTTCTTCTTCCCAGCACGCCGCTTGATGTCCCAGCCCACCGCTGCGCTGCCGGTGAAACTGATCATCTTCAAGCGTTCGTCGCTGACCAGCAATCCGGCGTCTTCATTCGAAAGCGGAATCACGTTGAGCGCCCCGTCCGGCCAGCCCGCCTCCTGCACCACCTCCGCCAGCAACAGAGCGGTAAGAGGAGTTTGCGGAGCCGGCTTGATCACCATGGTGCAACCGGCAGCGATGGCTGGCGCCACCTTGTGCGCCACCAGGTTGAGTGGAAAATTGAACGGAGTGATGCCCACAATCGGCCCCAGCGGAAATCGTTTTACGATTCCCCATCGCCCAACGGTAAATTCCTGCCAATCCAGCGGAAGATATTCACCATAAATGCGAGTGCTCTCTTCCGCTGCCACTGTAAAGGTGAAAATACTGCGTTCCACCTCCGTGCGGGCAGCTTTGATGGGCTTCCCCGCCTCCTGCGCCATGGTGTGAGCAAATTCTTCTTTGCGCTGGCTGATGCCCTGGGCCACGCGGCGCAGCATGCGTTGCCGCTCGAAAGCCGGCAAACGACGCGTGGTGCCAAAAGCCTTTACTGCGGCGGCAATGGCTGCTTCCGCATGTTCTCGCCTGCCCTGAAATACCCGGCCAACCACGCTCCGGTCGTAGGGCGCGCGAATCTCAACCGGGTCGCCTTCTTCAACCCACTTGCCATCCACCAGAAATCCTTGCGTGGTCACGGGAGTCGCTGTCATCTGGGCCATGGGTTTTCCTCACACCTCCGCGAAAGGCAGACTATAAGATTATAGGCCTTCGTGCGGTGGCAGGAACACCGCAAGCCTAGGCCTTCGACGAGACTTATGTTGACTTCAATTTTGGAAATTAGCCGCCGGCTGCGCAACCGGGAACTCTCTCCAGTGGACCTGACAAAAGAGTGCCTGGCGCAGATCGAAAAACTTAATCCGTTACTTAACGCCTTCATCACCGTAACCGCGGAGTCCGCCATGCGGCAGGCGAGAGAGGCCGAATCCGAGATCCTACGCGGAGAAGATCGCGGCCCGCTGCACGGCATTCCCCTCGGATTGAAAGATCTCATAGATACTGCCGGCACCCGCACCACCGCGGCCAGCGCTTTGTTCAAGGACAGGGTTCCAACTCAGGATGCCGAAGTCGTGCAGCGTTTAAGAAGTGCCGGTGTGGTGTTTCTGGGAAAGCAAAACCTGCACGAGTTCGCCTACGGCGGCAGCTCGATGATCAGCTACTACGGTGAAGTCCACAATCCGTGGAACCCCGCTCACATTGCTGGCGGATCATCCGGAGGATCGGCTGCTGCCGTGGCTGCGGGCCTTGGCTTTGGAGCCATTGGCACCGACACCGCCGGTTCCGTCCGCGAACCCGCCGCGCAATGCGGAGTGGTGGGGATCAAGCCCACTTTCGGACGGGTCAGCACCCGCGGCGTAATTCCACTTTCCTCGTCACTTGATCATGTGGGCCCGATTGCGAGAACAGTTTCGGATGTGGCGGTCCTCTTGCAAGCGGTCGCTGGATTCGACCCGGAAGATAAGAACAGTGTTGACACACCGGTGCCTGACTATTTCGCAGCTCTTCAATTTGAAACCAAGAAATTACGCATTGGCATCCCGCGAAAGTTCTTCTACGAAGACCTTGATTTGGAGGTAGCTGCCGCCGTCGAACTTGCGCTTGCTGTGCTGAAGAATCTTGGCTGCGAGATTCGCGAGATCAATCTTGAAACCCCCACCGACCGCACGCTGCAAGCTGCCGAGTCGTATGCGATTCACCAGAAATTCGTCAGAGAAAGTCCAGAGTTATATCAGCCGGAAACGTTACGTCGTATCCGCAGCGGTCAGAATATTTCAGAGGCACAAGTCGAAGCCACGCGGCAGGATTTGGTGAAAGCGCGCAACGAAATCCACAGCGTATTTGCGAAGTTGGATTTTATCGTCACTCCGGCTGTGCCCATTCCGGCACCGCAACTTGCCGAACTCAAGCAGAACCCTGATCTTTTGCGCCCTCGCGAATTGGTTTTGTTACGCAACACTCGGCCGTTCAACGTCTGGGGGCTGCCCGCGATTTCGGTTCCCTGCGGATTCACCGCCAGCGGACTGCCAATTGGTTTGCAGATCGCCGGGCCACCGTGGTCGGAAGACGCCATTCTCAAACTGGCCCACACCTATGAGCAAGCGACAGACTGGCACAAGCGTGAGCCGAATCTCTTTGCTCTGAGCAGCAGTCGTACTCAGGAAACTGTCTGACGGCTGCAGCAGCAACAGGTATTGCTAAGATGTTTATGTGCCCACGGCCCGGAAGCCAACGTCATCTACCCTCACCGTACCTGCCCTTTTCCAAATTCCGTGGCTGCTACATGGCTTCTCCACCCGAAAAAGCGGGTTCTCCAAGATTTACGGTGGCCATTCTCTCAACCTCGGCTTCACCAAGCACGATTCTCGCGCCGCAGTCGAGCGCAACCGGGCCGCGTTTCAGCGTCAGGTTGGCGCAGTCGACGGAAAACATCTCTGGCCCCTAATCACCCTGCGACAGATTCATTCCGATCTCATCCACAGCGTATCGAAGCCGCCCCAAGAACAGCTTGCCGGCGATGGCCTGATTACCGACACTCCCGGTATCCTGCTCGCCATCCAGACCGCCGACTGCCTTCCAGTTGTGCTCGTCGATATCAAGAGCCATGCCGTCGGAGTCTTCCATGCCGGCTGGCGCGGCACCGTCAAAAGAATCGTCGAGAAAGGTGTTGGTGAAATGCGCGCCTGCCTCGACAGCAAGCCGCGGGACATCAAGGCCGCCATCGGGCCGGGAATCCATGGCTGTTGTTACCAGGTCGGCGAGGAAGTCCGGACGAACTTTGAATCCCAGTTCGCTTACGCGCCCGACCTCTTCCGCGAGGTCAAAGAATCCGACCCTGTGCGCGAAAAATACCCGCTGCTATTTCTCACCGCTCGTGCCCCGGGTCACAGTGAGCTGCCGACAAACATTTTCCTGGATTTGGTCGAAGCCAATCGCCGCCAATTAATGGACGCAGGAGTGCCGCGCAAGAACATCCATGCCTCTCCACTGTGTACTTCATGCAATACCGATCTGCTCTTTTCCCATCGCGCCGAAAAAGGCGTGACCGGAAGGATGATGGCTGTCGCCGGAATTCGATCAAAATAGTCTCTCTCTAGGCTTCTCCCACTTCTCCTGATACAGTCTTCACGCCGAGACTTGGCTAAGAGGAGACCCTATGTTTCTAGGTATGACTCTGCTCTACATCATCATCGTGGGCCTGATCGCCGGATGGGCCACTGGCAAGATCATGAAGGGTTCGGGCTACGGTCCCCTTACCGACATCCTACTCGGCATTGTGGGTGCAATTATTGGAAGCCGGATTCTCGGCTTGGTGGGAATCTACTCGAGCGGCGGGCTGCTACCAAACATTCTGGTCGCAATCGTCGGGGCCGTGATTCTTGTCGCCATTGTGCGAGCGATCAAGAAAGTCTGACTATTTTTTCGCTGCCTTGAGCCTCTGCTCCAGGCCAGCCAATTCATCGTTCAATCCCTTGGGAAGACGATCGCCGAACTTGGCGAAGTGCTCTTTGATGCGGGGCACTTCATCCAGCCAGCCTTGAACATCCACGTTCAGCAGTTTGGCCAGCGTCGCAGGCGGTAAGTCGAGCCCTTTTACGTCAAGGTCAGCCGGATCAGGCAGCTGGCCAATGGGGGTTTCTGTGGCATGTACCTTGCCATCGCAGCGTTCGAAAACCCATTTCAACACGCGGCTGTTTTCTCCATAGCCCGGCCACAGGAACCTGCCGTTTTCGTCCTGACGAAACCAGTTCACATAGAAAATCTTAGGTAGTTTCGAGGACCGCGCACCAATTTTTAAGTAGTGCGCGAAGTAATCTCCCATGTTGTAACCGCAGAACGCAAGCATGGCCATCGGATCGCGCCTCAGTTCGCCAACTTTACCGGCGATGGCTGCCGTGGTCTCGCTACTCGCAGTCGCCCCCAGGAAAGTACCGTGCTGCCAGCTAAAAGATTCCGTCACCAGAGGAACGACGCCCGCCCGCCGGCCGCCGAATAAAATTGCGTCGATGGGCACACCGTTTGGATCTTCCCACTCCGGCGCAATCGCCGGGCACTGTTTGGCAGGAACGGTAAACCGCGCGTTAGGATGTGATGACTTCCGCCCCGCCGACGGTGTCCATGGCCGCCGCAACCAGTCGACCAACTCCGCTGGCTTTTGCTCCGTCATTCCCTCCCACCACACATCACCGTCCGCCGTCATCGCACAGTTGGTGAAGATGGAGTTCTTGGTCGCAGTCAGCATGGCATTGCGATTCGACTTCATGTTGGTGCCGGGAGCGACACCAAAGAAACCGTACTCAGGATTGATCGCGTAGAGCCGGCCATCACCGCCAAACTTCATCCACGCAATGTCATCGCCGACCGTCTCCACCCTCCAGCCGGGTATGGTCGGAATCAACATCGCCAGATTGGTTTTCCCACAAGCCGACGGAAACGCGCCAGTGATGTACTTCACGCCGCCGGATGGGCTGATCAGCTTCAGGATGAGCATGTGCTCCGCCATCCAGCCCTCATCCCGCGCCTGCACCGATGCAATGCGCAGTGCATGGCACTTCTTGCCTAACAGCGCATTTCCACCGTATCCCGAACCGTAGGACCAAATCTCGCGCGTCTCAGGGAAATGGCAAATGTATTTCTGCTCGGAGTTGCACGGCCAGGTCGTATCTTGATCAGTCGGCTTGAGCGGCGCGCCGATCGAGTGCAGCCCGCGAACGAAGTCTGCGTTGCCCAGCGCCTCCAGCACCTTGGTCCCCACCCTTGCCATGATGTGCATATTGGCCACCACGTAGGGCGAGTCCGTAACCTCGACTCCGATCTTGGCGATGGGCGATCCAATCGGGCCCATGCTGTAGGCAATCACGTACATGGTGCGCCCGGCCATGGAGCCGGCAAAAAGCTGGCGCAGCTTCTCCTTCATCTTGGCCGGATCTTCCCAGTTATTGGTCGGCCCAGCATCGTCCTTCCTCAGCGAGCAAATGAATGTCCGGTCCTCCACTCGCGCCACATCTGCGGGATGCGACCGCACCAGAATACTGTTGGGCCGTTTCGCTTCATCGAGGGGGATTGCCACCCCGGTCTGAATCATCAGCCGCGACATCGTCTGGTACTCGGCCGCCGAACCATCACACCAGTGGACGCGGTCCGGCTTGCACAACTCTGCCAGTTGCTCCACCCACTGGGTGAGGGGTTTGTTGCCGCTGGCGGCGGATTCAACTTCAATGGTTACACTGGCCATAAGGATAGACGGGCCCAAGATCAGGCTCCGAAGAAGACTTTACTATTGTCCCTCTTTCCGCCCGCACTTCCAAGTGACATGGGGGCGCAAGTTGGATGATAAACGAACGTAAACAGCCACAAACAATTGTGTCAGAAAGATTTAGGGGACCTGAACTTCTTCACCCACTATCGCCTCAAGATGGTCCAGGGTCTGCGCCACGGTCAACGAATACATTTCGCGCCCAACTCCCTCGCCCGATTCCAAGGCAGTCTTCAGGTAGTGGCCCGCAATCTCAATAGCCAGGGAATCGGTAATGACCTTGCCCGTGCGATTCGCGTACTCCACCCATGCCGAATGCGGCAGAGCAATCCACACCGTCCGTCCATTCACCAGAAACTTGATGTCCACGGCATCGGCGTGGCGGGTGGCAATGGCAACAATCAATGCCTGATAAATGCAGTGGACTTCTTTTTTCGACCATCGGTCCACCGCATGGAAATCCTGATACATAAGAAAACTATATCGGAGCAGCATCCGGCGGAGCAACCCGAACCGGACAATCCACCACAGAGCCACAGGGTCACAGAGAGACGACACCTTCTTTTTGAGGCAGCCCCGGGAACAAACAATTAGGAGGGTTGAATCGCTTTTTCATTTTCTCTGTGGCTCTGTGCCTCTGTGGTGGATTTATGATGGGGAGGATGAAAAACTTGGGTATCCTGCTCTCGGGACGAGGCTCGAACTTCGAAGCCATTGCCAAGAACGTCGCTGAAGGCGCGATTCCCAATGCCCGAATCTCAGTCGTGATTTCCAATCGTGCCGATGCCGGCGGCCTTCGCGCTGCCCAGCGCCTCGGAATTACCTCCGTAGTAATCGCTTCTAAAGGCAAAGAGCGGGAAGCCCATGACCGCGAAGTCGCTGCCGTATTGCAACAACACAACACCGACCTCGTCTGTCTCGCCGGATACATGCGCCTGCTCTCGCCGTGGTTCGTGCGGCAGTTCCCGCATCGGATCCTCAACATCCATCCTTCGTTGTTGCCCGCGTTCCCCGGCCTCGAAGCCCAGGAACAAGCCTTTGCATACGGCGTGAAAGTCTCCGGCTGCACGGTCCACTTCGTGGACGAAGAACTCGACCACGGCCCCATCATCGTGCAGAAAACCGTCCAAGTCCTCGACACCGACGACGAACACTCCCTCGCCGCACGAATACTGGAGCAGGAGCACATTGCATACTCAGAGGCGATTAACATTGTGCTAGATGGGAAGTTCAAAGTCCTGGGACGGCGACTTGTGAATCCGCGGTCTAAAATCTGAAATCTGTAATAATGTCGGGGCATGCCGAACTTCGCCCCGGTTGACGAACAACTCGCCTACATCAAGAAAGGCTCCGCCGAGATCATTCGCGAAGCCGATCTGCGCGCCAAACTGGAAAAGTCGCGCACCTCCGGCAAACCGTTGCGCGTGAAGCTCGGCATGGACCCGACTGCTCCCGACCTTCACCTCGGCCACACCGTCGTTCTGCGCAAACTTAAACACTTTCAGGATCTCGGCCACACCGTCATTTTTCTTATCGGTGATTTCACCGGCATGATCGGCGATCCCACCGGCCGCTCGATCACCCGTCCCCCGCTGTCGCCCGAGCAGATCGCCCAGAATGCCGAAACCTACAAAGCACAGGTGTTCAAGATTCTCGATCCGCAGAAGACGGTCATCGATTTCAATCGCCGTTGGTTTTCAAAGTTCACCGCCGACGATTTCATCCGCCTCGCAGCCAAATATACGGTCTCGCAGATGCTGGAGCGCGAAGATTTTCACAAGCGCTTCCTGGAAGAAAAGCCGATCGCGGTTCACGAACTGCTCTATCCGCTAGCCCAGGGATACGACTCCGTTGCGCTCGAAGCCGACGTCGAACTCGGCGGCACCGACCAGAAATTCAATTTACTCGTGGGCCGCGAACTGCAACGGGCTTATGGCCAAGAAGCGCAAGTCGTGCTGACCACACCGATTCTCGAAGGCCTCGACGGCGTACAGAAGATGTCAAAGTCGCTCGGCAACGCCGTCGGCATCCACGAACCGCCGCTAGAGATGTATGGCAAGATCATGTCCATCTCCGACAACATGATGTGGCGATACTACGAACTGCTGACCGATGTGCAGATTCCGGAAATCGAGCAGATGAAGCGCGAAGTGCATCCCATGCAGGCGAAAAAAGAGTTGGCGCGAAGGATTGTCGCTGACTTTCACTCGTCCGAAGCTGCGGCGAAGGCAGGCGAGGATTGGGCGAAGCAATTTCAGAAGGATGAAACACCAGAAAATGTGGAACAGATTTCGATCAGCGTGCAACCAATAAAGATTGCCGATCTACTTCCCACTACGAAAGAAGACCACACGTTTCAGCGAATTAACTGGAATCCGGGAGACAGCGGCGGAGTAGTGATTTGGGCAGACAAGCTCCTTACAGCAGCTGGCTTGACATCGAGCATCTCCGAAGCTGGACGAAAGATTAAGGAGAAGGCTGTGGACATGGACGAACAGCGCGTCGTCCAGAGGAGCGTCGGAGTGAAAATCAATTCGCTGATAGCTGTGCGGGTCGGACGAAGGAGGAAGCGAGTATCCCTTACTCTGTAGATCGATGAGGTTGGCGGGCCTTAGCTTCGCGGCTGTCCCATCGCGAGTCTCTCTAACGCCACACATTCCGCCAGTGCTACACTTCTCACTGTATGCCTGACAACACCCGTTCCCGTACCTGGCTTTGGATCGTGATTGGCGGCGGAGCCTTCTTCCTGTTCACCCTGGCGGTGTTTACCTTGGTCTATCTAATGCTGCACGCCGGCGGCGAACAGGCATCGCTTACCGGCTTCGGCGACAAGATCGGCGTCGTCGAACTCGAAGGCGTCATCCTCGACCCCAAAACCCTCGTCGGACAACTCAAGAAGTTCGGCGACGACGATTCCATCAAAGCCATCATCATTCATGTAAATTCGCCCGGAGGCGGCGTGGCTGCCTCGGAGGAGATTTATCGCGAAGTCAAGCGCATCCGCGACGATAAGAAGAAGCGCATTGTGGCTTCTATTGAAACCGTGGGCGCGAGCGGCGCCTATTATGTCTCCGCCGGCACCAACAAGATCTATGCCGACAACGGCAGCATTGTGGGATCGATCGGCGTGATCGCGCAGTGGGTGAATTACGGCGACCTGTTGCGCTGGATGAAACTTAAGTCGGAAACATTGAAAGTCGGCGAATTCAAGGACACCGGCGACCCCACCCGCGAAATGACTCCCGCCGAGCGCGCCTACATGCAGTCGCTGATCGACAACATGTACGGCCAGTTTGTAAAGGCGGTCGCCGACGGGCGTCACGCCAAGGAAGCTGACATTAAGGCCATCGCCGATGGCCGGGTTTGGACCGGGCAGGAAGCGCTGTCGATGCATTTGATCGATCAGATTGCCGACTTCCAGGCAGCGGTGGACGACACCGCCAAAGCGGTCAATATCAAGGGTGAGCCGGTGCTGGTGCATCCCGAGCGACGCCGGGAGACCGCGTTCGACCTGCTATTCGGCGATCTTTCCCAATGGCTGCCGACTCGCGAGAAGCTGATGGACAACCAATTGGGGTTTTACTATCTGTGGAAGTAGGAAGACAAGCCCCGACCCCGAGAACTACAAGCCACTTGCGCACAACCCCTGAAATTTGAGAAGGTTATGGGTGTCCCGATGTGGTGTGGTGGCCCGGGTGCCCAGAGAGGGCCACATGGACGCGAAATCACTGACACGGAGCGAACAAACGTATGACAAAAGCGGATTTGATCGACGAGGTCTCCCGGCTGGCGGAGTTGACGCGCAAAGACAGCGAAGTCATCGTCGAAACCATTTTTGACAGCATCGTGCGCTCACTTCGCGTGGGCGACAAAATCGAGATTCGCGGCTTTGGCAGCTTCCGCACCCGGCAACGCAAGCCACGTGTCGGACGCAATCCCAAAACCGGCGACCGTGTGGAAGTCCCGGCCAAGAAAATTCCCTTCTTCAAGCCCAGCAAAGAATTGAAAGACCTCGTGAATACAGGAGCGAGCGAAACCACGGCACCGGCTGCTCCGGCGCAGTAGCCATCTCTGTGCGCCTCTGTGTTCCCTGTGGTTAAATCAGGTAGATGTTTGCCCGCAGAATCCGCGTCGAATACGACCAGAACGGCCAGCGCCTGCCCTGCCCCATGAAGTGGCTGGACAGTTTCTCCATGCGCAATTTCACCAACGCCACCGTCTTTGACGACACCCTTCCGGTTGGCGATGGGCTGATGGAAATCGGGCGGAACGTTCCTATTGGTGAATTGAAAGCAGCAATGGAAGACTGGTTTCAGCGGAAGAGCTATCTGCCGAAGAACGCGACCCTAATCCTGACCGACAACTGACCCGCCGCTTCTTGTAAAGGATTGTCATCGAGATTTGACGAGAAGGTTACAACCCGCACCCATCCACTCAGGCAGCCCCACATCCAATCAGTATGGGCACGCAAATACGAATTTCGGGGCCGAGAGCCTTGGAGGTCAGTGCAGGAAAACAGACCTTACGGGAGCTGATCGCGGCACTCGCCAAAGAAAAAGAAGAAGCCTGTGTTAAGCCTGCAACCCAATGGGCCCGGGTTCTAGGGCTGACCTTGACAGTGGTGGTCAGCGCCGGCTGCTGGACGCTCATCATCGCGCTACTTCTCAGGTAGGACTACTTTTCGTAATGCAGCAGCGAGAACACATCGTGCCCCTTGAGCTTGTCGCGGCCGTTTAGGAAGTCGAGTTCCACCACGAATCCCAGTCCGGCAATCTTTGCGCCTAGTGATGACGCAAGTTTGGTAGTCGCTTCCGCCGTTCCTCCGGTCGCCAGCAGATCATCAACGATCAGTACATTCTGGCCCGGCTGGACCGCGTCTTTGTGAATCTCGAGGGTATTGGTGCCGTATTCGAGCGCGTAATCGTACTTGGCCGTCGCCGCCGGCAATTTGCCTGGCTTACGCACGGGAACGAACCCGGCGTTCAGCCGATACGCCAGCGCGGGCGCGAAGATGAATCCGCGCGCCTCCATCCCCAGCACCAGATCGACATCCTTGCTGATGTAATGTTCGGCCAGCGCATCGATCAGCATGGCAAAACCACGCTTATCTTTCAGCAATGTGGTGATGTCGTAGAACAGAATGCCTTTCTTGGGAAAATCGGGGATTTCACGAATCAGCTTTTTCAGTGGCTCGCAATTCATTTCCGGCTTGATTGCCGCAACCTTGGTCGACATTACCAGGCTCCTTCAATGCGAAATGTGGTCAGACCCGCGACGGGCTTGGCATCATGCTCTTCAACGTCATCCACGCGCGCCGCACGCGGCCCCTGCTGCAAGCGTGATTTCAATCCGACGAGCTGATCGCGGGTTCCTATCGCCAGCACTTCCACGCTGCTGTCGGCGTTGTTACGCACCCATCCGGCGATTCCCAGGATGTGCGCCTCCCGCTCCACAAACCAGCGAAATCCTACACCCTGGACGCGTCCGCGCACCAGAAAGCGGCGAGCTTGAGTAACGGATTGTTCCGCGGCACCCACAGAAGTTAAATGTAAAGCTCACTGCGCTCTCGACAGATAAACCCCTTCCGCCGTATCCACCTTGATCTTCTCACCCTCATTGATGAACGGCGGCACTTGCACCACCAGACCAGTTTCGGTCTTGGCGGCCTTGGTTACACTCGATGCGGTCGCGCTCTTGAGTCCGGGTTCAGTCTCTACCACCGTGAGGACCACCGTCTGTGGCAACTCAATTCCCACCGCTTTGCCATCGAAAAACTCGACTTGGATCTGAAGATTCGGGGTCAAGTAATCCACCGCATCGCCCAGAATTTCCCTGGTCAGATGGGTCTGCTCGAAGTTGGTGGTGTCCATGAAGTAGTAGCTATCGCCATCGGCGTACAAGAATTCCATTTCTTGCTCATCGACATTGATCTTCTCAATGGGATCAGGCGAGCGGAAGCGGTGCTCGAACATGGCGCCGGTGCGCAGATTGCGTAGTTTGGCCTGGATGAACGCGCGCAGGTTGCCGGGCGTACGGTGCTCGACGCTAAAGACCGAATGCAGATCGTTATTGTGCTTGATGATCATGCCGGGGCGAAGCTGGGTCGCAGGAATAGCCATTGCGGGAAAAATCTCCTTTTTTGATGGCGGCTGGCTGGCGGACGCGGGCAGGCCACTTTTTCCACCAGACACGAGGCTCGAAAGCTTTATTTTACACGCACTTGGGGCATTATGGAAAACTGGGGGGAGATCGACACTCTGGTTACCTGCCGCGTTTGCTCGTCAGGCGACTAGAATGGCTGGAGATTCATCCAAGAACTCAAGATTTTCATGAGAAGGAGTGTTTTTATGCGAGTAGGAAAATACGAAGTCTCCGAAGGCAATCGCGGTAACACCGCAATTACGTTCCTGCTGATTGGGCTGGGCGCGGGTGCCTTGCTCGGGCTATTGTTCGCTCCCAAGGCTGGCAAGCAGATCCGCAAAGAGTTGCGCCGCAAATATGACGACGCTCGCGAAACCGTGGAAGACTGGACCGAGGACGCCCGCGACGCCGCCGAAGAAGTGATCGAGCGTGGCGCCGAATTTGCCGAGGAAGTGCGCGACCGCGTGAGTCCACTGGCCAAGAATCTGCGGAGACGCTAAGCAAGCCGCATAGCCGGAGTTTCTCAGCCAAAGATAGACGAGAAAAAGCCTTTAAGCTTGCCAAAGAAGCCGTGATGGGTTGGCTTTGGAGGCACAACGACCGCTTCGAACAAGGCCGGCATAGGCATGTCGCGCAGAGGAAGCAACTTTGCTTCCTTCGCAGGCGCGGCCTGCACCACCGGCGGATCGTCGCCCCGAAACACCATAGGCACGTCTACCTGCACGTGAACGTCATTAGGCTTCGATGCCGGCAGGGCAGTGGTCTCTGATCCTGATAGAGGTTTCAGGTCCGTACTCGTGGGTGCCGAAGCCAGCATCAACGGGCTTGTGGTAGGCGGGCAGCCACAATTCATAGGGGCCGCAGTATCCGCCGCACTTAGCTTTCCGGAATGAAACATCACTTGCTGGGTTGATTTCACCTGGTAACTGCCATCCCCCAAAAGCTCCGAGACAATCACCGCCGCGGTGTTCCCGGGCAGAGCTTGTACGCAAGTATCGCCGTGTGAGTTCACACTCACCCCATAATGAAATTCTCCCGGCCCTGCCAGCAGGAGGCGGAAGTCAGGAGTAAGAATCGAATCTGCTGCCGCGTCGAGCGAATAATTCGTTTCCAGCGCCCCGGTGCTCATGCCCAGCATCAACGCGCGCCCATTCTGCGAGCTAGTGACCGACACTGTGGTTCGGGGGCAAACCAGTACTTCGCCGCCGCGTCCCAGACGTAAAACAGCGGTATCTGCCCCCGCTGTCACTGCCGACCCCGTACCCACGCGACTACCTGCCAACATTACCCCACCGGAAACTCCTGATTCCGGCAACACCTCGCGCGAAATGGCTTGGACAGGCGCTTGCGCAACCGCTTCCTCCACGGGGTGCAAACGAACCATCAGGCGATTTCCGGCCGCATCCCAGGTGAAGGCGACGGGTTTGCTTAAATCCACCACCACTCGCGCCACCGGCGGATCCTGCTGATACTGGCTTAGCCTTACCCCATTGATCTCGCTGCCACGGAGGTCGAGCCGCTTTTCGCGCCCCGCCAAGCGCGCATTCGGCAGATCAATAACCAGGCGCTGCGGATTCTCTAGTTGGCTAATCGCAGGAATTAGAGGACGGCTGGAAATGATCTCGACCACCGGTCCATTCGCTTCCGCCAAAGGTTGCACCGAACGAACGACAGCGGGATTTTCAGAGCTGGCCAACAATCTGGGATTGGACTGTCCCACCGCGGCGGCTGGTATCAAGAGCAGGGCGCCAATGAACCGCAGGAGCTTCATGGTTGGGACGAATCCTAGACCAACGATACCACTTGGGTTACAGCCGGGAGAAGTAGTGCCTAACGCACGAAGGTAAGAAGATTTAACTGGAACGGTGAACGGCAAACTGTTTTTCGGTCTAGGGTTCGGAGAGGAACTCGTATTCGTCAATGACTGCGGCCACCGCGACTTTGCCATCGGGACCGCTTTCGTCCACTCGCACCACCTTGCCCTTACAGCGGACGCGAATGCTCTCGGTCAATGTGATCTCCGGCGGCAGGGTCAGGGTGAATTCGATGGCTGAGCCGGCGGTGATTGCCGAATCCACATAGAAACAGATGCCCCGCGCGCTGACATCGCGGGTCTGGGCTGCCTTCTCCTGGGCTCCGTCGTTGGCATAAGACACGGACACCGGCAAGCGCAGCGCAAACCGGCGTGTGGCTCGTTTATTGTCCTGCGTGGTCTCGGCCATGACCCCTCCGGAAGTCTGTAGCATGGCGTGTCGGCGGGGCGGTGTCAAGCTGTACTTAAGGGCACTTCTGCCGACCGAATTCGCCCTGATGTAAGCTGTTCTCAAGGCGCTATGGTCTTTGTCCTCGATAACTACGATTCTTTCACCTACAACCTGGTGCAATACTTTGGTGAACTGGGTGCGGAAATTGAAGTCCGCCGCAACGATCAAGTAACGGTTACTGATGTGGAGGCCATGCATCCCGAACGCATCCTGGTCTCACCCGGCCCCTGCACTCCGAATGAAGCGGGCATTAGCGTCGAACTGATCCGTCATTTTGCCGGCAAGGTTCCAATTCTCGGCGTCTGCCTCGGACATCAAGCCATAGGAGCGGCCTTTGGCGGCGAAGTCATCCGAGCGCCAAAACTAATGCATGGTAAGACCAGCGAAGTGCAACACGACGGCAAGACTATCTTCCGTAGCCTACCCTCACCCCTGACCGCGACCCGCTATCACTCGTTAATCGTCAAAGAAGAAAATCTTCCCGAGGACCTCGAAATCAGCGCCTGGACCAGCGACGGAGCTGGCTCACGCACAATCATGGGTTTGCGGCATCGGCGGTTTCCCGTCGAGGGCGTTCAGTTCCATCCAGAAAGCGTGCTCACCACCGAAGGGAAGCAGTTGATCCGGAATTTCCTAACAGTGACCAGCGCTGGAAGGTAGTACTATCCGCCGATTCTAGCTGTAACGACACCAGAATTTGGCTACTCGGGAATCACACTCAGCTTGGCGATGGCCGCTTTGGCGGCCTCGGCGACTGTTCCTAGCCCGTCAAAGTGAATCTTCTCATCGTCATTCACCAAGAGGTGCAGCTGCGGCAAGGCCTGCTTAGCCTTCAGTTTCTCAAGGGCATAGATGGCCAAGACCCGCATATCTGGACTCTGATCGCTCAACGTCTCAATTAGGGGAGGCACTGTGGACTTGTCACCAATCTCACCGAGCGACCAGGGAACGATCCAGTTGACGTCTCTATCTTTCAACAGAGGTATGAGGATGGGGACGGCGCGGGCATCCTTGAGGTCCCCAAAGAGATGAGCGGCGTAATAGCGGTCACTTGTGATTTGCGCTACCGTGGACCAACCCCCGGCTCTGCCTTGACCCACGGGCCGATTGGACCGGTCTTTCAGAATATCGCCAATGACCTCGAATCCACGGTCATCACCGAGCGCAGCAAATACAAACGCCGCGTTTCCCCTCACATGTCTGTCGTCGTCGTTGAGATAGCTGTTGAGCTGTTTAAGGACAGCCGTATCGTGGAGGTTTACAAGCTTCTGCGCTATCTTGAACTGCTGCCAGAAGACTCGGTTATTTTTGAACTGTTCAACAAGATCAGTAGCCAACTCAACTTTTTGGCCGTTCACGAATGCAGGCGTTGAAAGAAAGAGAAACCAGGACAGAATGAGTCGGGAGAACACGGGATTGGAATTGCGGCCAATCATTGCTCTATTCTCGTGCAGTCAACCAACCCGACACCGCTATTTCCCAAACACCACTTGCACCAACGGCAGATCCTCCCGCAGGAATCCGGTGGGGTGCGCGTAGGTCACGTACTCTGTCTGCCCGTTGCCTTGCGCAAACTCCGGATGTGCCTGCCCGGTGTAATTGACGCTGCCCTTATATGGCGTCTCACCCGTAAACAATAACGTTGGCGCAGACCAGGGCCCCCAAGGCGTCGACGAAACCATGTAATACGTGTCATTGTTCAGTGTCGGATTGTAGATGTTCATATACACGCCGAGGTAGGCGTCGTAGAAGACTTGATTAGCCGCCGCGCCACCCTGAAAGATCGTGACTGCGTCCGTGGGGTTTGTACTCCAATTGTTATTCCCGGAGTAATACGTCCATTGCGTAATATCCAGAGCATCCGCCAATGGCACTTTCGCTACCATGCAGTTCTCCACTAAGAAGCCGCTAGCACAGCCATAGGAATAGAGAATATCGTCGACCACCATCGCGCCTGAGTTGTACTCCTGGTCTGTCGGTCCCCACATCAGCGTCGGAGTCCGGCTCCCGGGGTTTTCGATGGGCCGGGTAATTCCTTTTCCAGGAGTGTAGACGGCGATCCCGGCTCCCACAGTGTCCCATCCATTCATCCCCGGAGCACCGCGATACAGCTCGTAGTAGTAAAAGAGCACACGATTTCGTGCTGTGTCGTTTATCACCGGGCCATCCCACATGGCAAACTCCGCGCCACAGGGTTTCTCAGTGCAGTGGTTCTTATCATGTTCGTAGTTGTACTCTCGCTCCCACGGAAGATAGGGTAGGTATTCTGCGGGCGCACCCGTGCTGTCTAACAAGTCATGATTGAGGTCGATGCCTTTGGAAGCGTCGAGATTCGTAGTCCAGGACAGAGAATTGTCATCCCAGAAATTGCCCAGTATTCCCGGAACCGACATCGGAGTGTCTCCAAAAGTCCAAACCGACTTGCCGTCTATAAGCGCGCTGAAGGTGCCGTCTCGGCCATAAATGACTTTGTTCTGCTGGATGGTACCGAGCGGAGTTACTGACACCACCGTAGGAATTGCTGGAGGACGGGGAGTCTCGCCTGCGAATGCCACTCCAGCGACAAGCATAGATATAAGACCAGCAAGAACAAATCTTTTGGGAACGACCATGAACACTCCTGGAACCCGACCGGAAAATTTATCACACGATTTTCGCCCATCTCTAGAGCAAATAGCTGCCGGAAAGTGGGATTGAGAAGAAAGTCTCCCGGACTGTATCCGTCTGCTATTCACCGCCTCTCGCTTTCTCCACTGCCCGCAGCACCGCCTTGGCCTTGTTCATGCACTCCTCAAACTCCCGTTGCGCGTCGGAGTCAGCCACGATTCCTGCCCCAGCCTGCAAATAAGCCTTTTTGCCCTTCATCAGCAGAGTGCGAATGGCGATGCAGGAATCCAGATTGCCAGCGAAGTCCGCATACAAAACCGATCCTCCATACACGCCGCGCCGCACTGGTTCCAGTTCTTCGATGATCTGCATGGCACGCACTTTCGGCGCTCCGGTCAAAGTTCCCGCCGGAAAGCATGCCGCGAAAGCATCGAGCGCGTCGAGATCCGACCGCAATTTCCCTTCCAGCGCCGAAACGATATGCATCACGTGCGAATATCGTTCCACAAACATCAGATCTCGTACTTTCACCGATCCGTATTCGCTCACCCGCCCCAGGTCGTTGCGTCCAAGATCAACCAGCATGACGTGTTCGGCCCGCTCTTTCTCATCGGCCAGCATTTCTTTCGCAAATCGGCGGTCCTCTGCTTCATCCCGTCCGCGCAGATGAGTCCCGGCAATCGGCCGGTATTCCAGCTTGCGTCCGGTCACGCGCACCAGCATCTCCGGAGAAGACCCCAGCACATGAATATCCCCCATTCGCAGGAAATACATATACGGCGAAGGATTCACTGTGCGTAGCGCGCGATAGACATCGAAGGGCGCAACACTTGGGTTAAAGTCCAACCGTTGCGAAAGCACCGCCTGAAAAACATCGCCCGCCCGAATGTACTCCTTGACCTTTTCTACCGATTGCAGAAACTGGCCACGAACCGAGCGCGGCTGAATCTTCAGCTTGCCTTTCGCTCGAGCCGGGGACCTCCGCCACATCTTCGGCCGCAACCCCGCGGCCAGCTTCTTCTCCAAAGCTGCGATATCTCTTACAGCCCGGTCGTAAGCCTTACGCGGACTCTCCCGCGAAACATCTGCCGTGGCAATGATCTGAATCTGGTGCCGCAAGTGGTCGAACGCTAGCACCCGGTCGAAGAACATCAGCACACAATCGGGCAAGGCCAGGTCATCCTTCGCATGGCTGCCAATATTCTCCAACTGCCGCACGCTGTCATAGGCGAAGTAGCCGACCGCGCCCGCCGTAAACGGCGGCAAACCATCGTCGATAGTAGGTGAATGCTGCCGCAGCAGCTCCTTCAAGACCTCGAGAACATTTCCCCGCCGCCGTTCTACTCGCTTTCCACGCCACACCTCGATATCGTCTCCCTGCGCCCGCACCCGCATGTAGGGTCTTACTCCAAGGAATGTATAGCGCCCAACCTGCTCACCCCGTTCCACGGATTCAAAGAGAAAAGCATCCGGCTCCCCGGCCGCAACAGCCAGAAACGCCGAGACCGGCGTGAGCAGGTCAGCCGCCACCGACTTTGCAACGGGGATCAGCGTCGCCTTGCGAGCCAGCCGCGAGAACTCTTGATAATCGAGAGTAACCATGCATCTCCTGGCTTCTCGCGAAGCCGCCCTATTATATAAGTCAGCCTCCGACGCTGGTTTCGCGGGTTTCCGCGCATTCCTTGCTTGCTTTCCGATCCCGGCAACTCCTGGTACATGTTCGCCAGTAACCACCGTATGAATTGACGGATTGCCTAACAGGCTGCAAGATAACTGTTTAACCACTATCCTCATCGGTGAAACGTCATGCAGATTAGGTTCTGGGGGGTTCGCGGTTCAACACCCGCCCCTCAGCCCGAAAACATGCGCTATGGAGGCAACACCTCTTGTGTGGAGGTGCGGGTCGGAGACCATCTTTATGTCTTCGATTGCGGCACCGGCTTCCGCGTACTCGGGCAGGCTCTCCGGAGTGAGTTCGGCACGCGTCCGGTATCCGGGGATATTTTCGTTTCCCATTTCCATTGGGACCACATTCAGGGGCTTCCGTTTTTCGGCCCACTGTACGACAACCCAGAAAGCCGATTTGAATTTCATTGCTCCAGCCGCACTCGCAGCCTGAAACAGGTATTTGAAGAACAGATGGCGGCCCCCTACTTCCCGGTGGGGCTAAACCAGATGCGAGCCCAGCAGAATTTCCATGATCTGGAAGAAGGCCGTATTCAACTGGACGCGGCCACACTGCAAGCAAGTTGGCTCAATCATCCTCAGGGCTGCATGGGTTTCCGCCTGGAGACCCGCGACGGGGTCGTGGTCTATGCCACTGACAATGAGCCCGGCCACGCACTCTTCGACAAGAATGTTCGCAAACTGGCTGCCGGCGCTGACGTTCTTATCTACGACTCCCAATACCTTCCGGAAGAATACACGGCCCGCAGGCGCGGCTGGGGGCACAGCCACTGGCGCGAAGCCATCAATGTAGTCATGGAGAGTGGAGCCAAGGAACTCATCCTCTTTCACCATGACCCTGATCACAACGACGCCTGTATCGACAAAGTGGTCAAGGAAGCCAGCAACTACTATCCGCGAGTACGGGCTGCCGCCGAAGGCATGAAGGTGGAAGTGCTCAACGCCCGCTCGGCAGTGAAGTAATCTCCACCTTGGCCGGCGCTTTGGCTTTGGGCTGTCTCGGGCTTCATGGAACTAGTCGCTTCTTCGCCTCTTCAACAATCGCAGTGTAATTAGGCAGAAACGGCTCTACTAATGCGCTTTCGAGGAGCCCTATGAGGCCCCATATTGCCCGAAGCTCGGAAGCGTCCCGAATGGGCACAGCGGACTCTTGCTCAACGTCGGCGAGCATCTCGAAAAGAACTAAAGCCACCTCTTTTTTGAGAATGAGGCTTACGTGACCCGCGAATATCTCATCGAACGTATTCATGCTGCCGCCCCTCACTTTCGCACCCATAATCCCACCAACCGCTCTAAACTCCAATCACGAATCGGCAGAGTGAGCGCCCGTTTGGAATCCTGGATTACAATGAATTTAGTTCTTCGAGCGGCGTTCGCATCGAAAAGAGGCTCGAGTGACGCAATTTACAGCAGCCTGGCCGCGACTCACGGTGACCTCGGTCATCGACATTCTGCTGGTCGCAGTCATTATTTACGAGTTGCTGGCCCTGATCAAAGGGACGCGGGCTTCCCTCATGCTGGTGGGTGTTGCCGCGCTGGCTCTCGCGTTCTACTTGTCACGCTTTGGCCAGCTCACCACTCTGAATTGGCTGATCAGTACCCTGCTTCCCTATACCGTTTTTGCCCTGATCGTAGTTTTCGCTGCCGAGATTCGTCAGGCTTTAACCCGCTTGGGCCGTAAACTCACCTTTAGCTCCTCCCGAGCCTCAGAAGAAGACGCCTACGACGATATCGTGCTCGCCGCCAACCTGTTTTGCCAGAACCAGACCGGCGCGCTGATGGTGATTGAGCGCGAGATCGGTCTGCGCACCTATATCGAGAGCGGAGTACCACTGGACGCCCATCTTTCCTATGACTTGCTGGCCACCGTTTTCCGCCCCAGCGCGCCGCTGCACGATGGCGCCGTCATTATTCAAAAGGACCGCATCGCCGCCGCCGCCTGCTTCCTGCCGCTGTCCATGAATCCCGTGTTGTCCACCCAGCTCGGGACACGGCATCGCGCCGGTATTGGCGTCACCGAGGAAACCGACGCCATTGCCGTAATTGTTTCCGAAGAAACCGGCAGCATCAGTGTGGCCATCAGCGGGAAAATTGAACGGGACCTCACTGTCGAACAGTTGCGTCATCGCCTGGGCCAGTTACTCCAGCATCACGTGCGCCCGGCTACTCTCCCAACCCCGATAAGCCATGGCATGCCACACGACGAGGAAGTGGGGACCTCACGCTCTCACGCCACAGACTCACGCATCAACCAAGGAACTGACGTTCGACGATGAACGACTTCTTCCAGCGCGCTGTGCTCCACAACCTGGGTCTGAAGCTGACTGCGCTTGCCCTGGCTGTGGGATTATGGCTTGCCGTTACCCGCGATCCAGTAGCGGAAGTTGCACTCGACATTCCGGTGGAAGTTCGCAACATCCCACCCGACCTTGAGATCAGCTCTGAGATTGTTCCCAAGGCCCAAATTCGGCTACGGGGCCCGGAACGCGTGATCCACCAACTTCAGTCTTCCGACGTTTATGCCGACATCGAGTTCAGCGGCGTCAGACCCGGCGAGCGCACTTTCGACCTCACCGCGCAACAGATTCATCAGCCCGCCGGCCTGGAAATCGTCCAGATCGTACCCAGCCAGTTTCATCTCGCCTTCGACGTGCGGCTTACTCGAGCGGTCTCTGTCCAGCCCCGAGTCGTCGGTAGCTTCGCACAGGGATACCACATCGGCCAGATCGTCACCGACCCGGCCACTGTAACCATTACTGGACCGAAAGGACGCGTTGAGGCCGTGGAATCTGCCATCACCGACCCCATCGACGTAAGCGGGGCCATGAATCGCGTGACTTTCGTCCGTCATGCATACGTTTCCGATCCTCTCGTCCAGGTTACCCACGCTTCTCCTGTGCGGATTACGGTTATCATGGAGCAGGTGCCCGGCAGCGGCAGCCGTTGACCAACTCCGAATGACATCGCAAACACGACAACTTTTCGGCACCGATGGCATTCGTGGCGTCGCCGGGGAATTTCCTTTAACTCAGGAAAGTACATTTCTGATTGGCCGCGCCCTCGGCCACGATCTGGTTCGCACCAATCCGCAAGCCAGCGTGGTCATTGGGCAGGATACTCGCGAGTCGAGCGCGTGGATCGCCGACCGGGTCACGCTCGGACTCGCATCCTGTGGCTGCCAGGTACACAGTGCCGGCGTGATCACAACACCAGGTGTCGCTTATCTGGCGCGCTCTCGTAGATGCGCGGCCGGCGTGGTGATCTCCGCTTCTCACAATCCCTGGACAGACAATGGAATTAAGGTGTTCTCCGGCGATGGCTACAAACTTCCCGATTCCCGCGAGCTGGCGATAGAGCAGGAGATATTTGCTCTGCTGCAAAACCCCGAACTTGTCGCGCCTTTCGCGACTAAACCTCCGGCAAGTCTGCCGGGAGAGGCCGGACTCCGGCGCACTTATATCGATTGGCTTCGCGGCAATGTGAAAACTAATCTGAGCCAGCTGAACGTGCTCGCGGATTGCGCCAATGGAGCCGCTACGGCTGAAGCTCCGGAACTCTTCCGTGCTCTCGGCGTTCACGCAATATTTATCGGCGCATCGCCTGACGGCCAAAACATCAACGAAAACTGTGGCGCGCTTCATCCTGAAGTCTTGGCCAAGACTGTTGCTGAGAGGCCTGGCCATTTTGATCTCGGAATCACGTTCGACGGAGATGCCGATCGTGCCTTGTTCAGCGATGGCAAGGGCCGCGTGGTCAACGGTGATGCAGTTCTTCTGCTGGCGGCGCGCGATTTGCAATCTCGCGGGACTTTGGCCGGCTCGGCCGTGGTGGCTACTACCATGTCGAACATGGGGCTCGAAATTGCTCTTCGCAAGTCCGGCATCAAGATGTTGCGTGCCAACGTTGGCGATAAATACGTACTCGAAGAAATGCAGAAAACCGGCGCGATTCTCGGCGGCGAACAGTCTGGTCACATAATTTTCCGCGACGGCGACGCGACCACTGGAGACGGCCTGCTCACCGCCTTACGGGTGATGGAAATCCTTGCCCGCACCGGCAGACCTCTGGCAGAGTTGGTTGGCGATCTCAAGGTCTTTCCGCAGACCATTCAGAACGTGCGCGTTCGAGAGAAGACTCCCTTCGCTGAGGTGCCGGAAATCCAGCACGCCATCGATGCCGCGCAAAGCGAACTCGATGGCAACGGACGCGTCGTGGTCCGCTACTCAGGCACCGAGGCGCTGGCACGAGTGATGGTCGAAGCCGAGTCCGAAGAAAGAATGCGGGCGCTTACTCACAATATCGCCAGCACCATCAAGAATGCCCTCGGTGTTTGATATGACCTCACTTCTGTCCAATGCGGCCGCGTTCTGGAATCTGATCCTGCTGCTGGCCGCGATCGTAATCCTCGCCGGATTTCTATACGGATTTGTCTTCCGGCGCCTGGTTCGGAAGAGAAAGATCGCCGGTGCCCGCGACCGCAGAATGCTGCGCGAAGCCGCCGAGCGGGAGTCGGATCGAACTAATTAATCGACTCATTCTGCGCTGATCGGCGTCGAACAAAGTTACTCCATGTCCCGCCAATTCGTTCCTACTCCCATTTCCACCAGCAGCGGCACCGTCAGTGCATGGACTCGTTCCATCCGTTCCTTCACCAAAGATCGCATGACGTCGATCTCCGCTTCCGGCACTTCGAACACCAGTTCGTCATGCACCTGCAAGGTCATTCTCGACGTCAGCCCACGCTCGCGCAGCTGCTCATCGATCCGGATCATCGCAATCTTGATCAGATCCGCCGCCGTGCCTTGCAGCGGCGTGTTAACCGCAGTCCGTTCGGCAAAGCCGCGCAGGTTGGCATTCTTGCTGTTAATGTCCGGGATCGGTCGCACCCGTCCGAAGAGCGTCGTCACCCGTTGCGTGCGGCGAGCATCTTCTAGAACTTGCTCCCGGAATTTCCGCACTCCGGCATACTTCTCGAAATAGGCATCGATGAATCGCCGCGCTTCCGCCGGCTCAATCCCCAAGCTCTGCGACAGGCCAAACGCCGACAGCCCGTACACAATCCCAAAATTCACCACTTTTGCCTGCCGCCGGTGATCGGGTGTCACCATCAGCGGTGGCACACCGAACACTTGAGAAGCAGTGAGCGTATGAATATCATCGCCACGGCGATAAGCCTCGACCAGCAACGGATCCTGCGAAAAGTGCGCCAGCAGCCGCAACTCGATCTGCGAATAGTCCGCTGCCATCAGTACGTGTCCCGGCTCAGCCGTGAACGCGGCTCGAATCTCGCGGCCGAGTTCGGTGCGAATGGGGATGTTCTGCAAATTTGGATTGGTGGAAGACAGCCTGCCGGTAGCAGTTCCGGTTTGACCGAAGGTTGTGTGCAGCCGCCCCGTGGCAGGATTCAGCAACGCCGGCAGAGCATCCACATAAGTCGACTTCAGTTTGGTCAGCTGCCGATATTCCAGCACCATGCGCGGTACCGCATGGTCTTCCGCCAATCCTTCGAGCACATCGACCGCGGTCGAGACCGTCTTGCCTTTGCCGTATTTCACGGGCTTGGGCAGGTTCAACTTGTTGAACAGCACATCGCCCAATTGCTTGGGTGAGCTGATGTTGAACTCGTGCCCCGCCGATTCGTAAATGTCTCTTGCTTTCGCCGCAATCTCCCGCTCCAGCCGCGATGACATCTCCGCCAGGTTTTTGCGATCAATCTTGACTCCCGCGTGCTCCATCCGCGTCAGCACCGGCACCAAGGGCAGGTCGATCTCTTGGTAAAGTTTGAGCAGCTCCGCTTGCTCCACTTCAGCGCGCAATACCGTCGCCAGTCTGCCCGTAACGTCGGCAGCTTCAGGCAATCCTCCGCTGACCTTCATATTGAAACGTCGCAAAGCCACGTCGGCCAGCCGATGTGATGGATACGTCGGGTCCAGCAAATAGGAATACAGCATCGGGTCATGCTGCACCCCGCGTATGACGATCCCCATCGGCGCCACCGCATGAGTAGCGGCTTTCCAATCATGGATAGCTTTGCGCAAACCGGCGTCCGCTAAGACAGCGTTAAGCCTCGACGCCGCTGCTTCATTCTCCGCTGACACCGTCACCGCCACTCCCGGTGTCGACGAAATGGCCATGCTGCGCGCGCGCGTTGCGGGCGCTACTTCAGCTAACAGCGGCAGCATCCCACTTTCGGATTCCTCGGGTTCGTCTTCATCTTCTTCCGCGATCTTCGATTCTGCCTCGATCGCTACCGCCAACGCGCCTCCCACAGGCATAGCTTGCAGCACGTCTGTTACATCGGCTTCCGATTTCGCATCACTGTAATGCGCCTCGCTCACCTCAGCAATTGGCAGCAACTCTTTCAACAGAGAGGTAAATTCCAACTCAGTAAACAGCTCACGCAGCGCTTCCCTGTCCGGCTCCCCCATCTTCATCGCGTTCTCGTCCAGCTCGATCGGAACGTTGCAGTCGATGGTCACCAGTTGCTTGCTTAGTAAAATATTGTCGCGGTTGTTTTGCAGCGACTCGCGATACGTCTTCTTCTCGACTTCCACTGCCCGCTCGAGCGCCTGCTCCACCGTCCCGAACCTCTGAATCAGATCGATAGACCCTTTGTCGCCAATTCCCGGAGCCCCTGGAATGTTGTCGATAGAGTCGCCGCGCAGTGCCATCACATCCACCACTCGCTCCGGCGGCACGCCGAGGATCTCTTCCACTTTCTGTGCATCGCAGATCAAATTATCTTTAGGCGGATTCAGAACCTGCACCCGGTCGTTCACCAGTTGCAGCATGTCCTTATCGCTGGATACCACATACACCGGATGTGCTCGCTCCACCGCTTTACGCGCCAGCGTGCCAATCACATCGTCCGCTTCGTAGCCCGGCATCTGAAGAATTGGGATGCGGTAGGCCTCAAGTGCACGGCGTATGTACGGTATCTGTTGCGCCAGATCGCCGGGCATTTCGCTCCGATTGGCCTTGTAGCCGTGATACTCCACTTCCTGAAAGGTCTGGCTCTTGAGATCGAACTTCCGCACCGTGGTAAAGGCCTCAGCCTGCTGATCGCGAAACGTAGGCGCAGCCACATCAAACACCGCTGCCAGATAATGCGGCGAGAAGTCATCCCGCAACTTGCGCAGCATGTTTACAAAGACATAAACCGCAGCCGTAGGCACCCCAGATTTGGTAGACATTCCCCGCTGCCGCGCCATGGCATGATAGGCGCGAAAAATGAACGACATGGCATCAATGAGGAATATGCGGTTGGGATCGGTGGGATCGGTGGGACCGTTCGGAACGGTAGGAGATGCCGTCGCCGGTGCACTCGTCTCGGCCGCAGGTCTTTTTCTCGGGGGCACGACGGTAAGTTTAGCAGCCAATAACGTTCACGGTGAGCAGGAGCCAAAGGCCAAGAGCCAAAAGCTAAGAGCCTTTCTTTCCATACTCCGTCGTGTAATGCAGCTTGATCTCGCCGCACGTCCCCTGCTCCGGCGAATAGACTACGCAGCTGTCATAAGGCCGCGAATACACGTGCAAGCTGACCGCCCGCTGGTTGAACTCTTTGGGATTGAGTACCCGATGCACCGGCTCCAGCGGATCGACCGCACAAGGATGAGCCGGATTCATCTCCACCGTATCTGTCGCCTCCAGGCGGCAGCTTCCCTTTTCCAATTCCTGCTCAATCACCCGGTAGTTTTCCACTAGCAATCTTCCGATCGGCACAGCCATCCAGCAATTCTGGTCGCGATGATTGTGAACCGAACTCACCTGTCCAATGTCCCAGCAAATCGCCATCAGCTCGTAGAGCGGAGTCTTGTCGATCAGGTTCCGAGTGTAGTGCTGGCGGTCCCAGGTAAGATAGCGCTCCAATGTATCCGGAGCGACCGGAGTCTGTTCGAGGAAGTGGAGAATCTGCTCCGTCCCGCGGAACATCGGCTCAGAGAACTTGCGCAATCCGGCAACAAAATCCTCGATTGGGACCTGCTTCAACAGCATCTGTGTATTCATGTCTTTCCCCTCCGACCAACCAGTATATCGCCCCCAAGGGATGGAATAGGCTGCCAGGCGTCACTCCACAAACATGCAATCCCCATAAGAATAAAAGCGGTATTTCGCTGCGACCGCGTGTTTGTAGGCTTCCAACACCCGCTCTTTCCCGCCTAATGCACATACCAGCATAAGCAGTGTAGATTGCGGCAAATGGAAATTGGTCAGCATCGCTCCCACCACCCGAAACTTGTACCCCGGATAGATGAAAATGTCCGCTTCTCCACCACCGGGTTCGACTCTGCCCGTGCCCGATCGAACTGCCGCATACTCCAGCGTTCGCACCGTTGTCGTCCCCACCGCCACCACTCTCCGGCCAGCCCTCATCGCCCGGTTAATCTTCTCCGCTGCATCGTCTGAGATCGCATAAGACTCGCGGTGTAACCGGTGGTCTTCCACGCGGTCTACGCGCACCGGCTGGAAGGTTCCCAGCCCAACATGAAGCGTGACCTCCGCCATTTCAACGCCCCGGTCATGCATCCGATTCAGCACTTCCGGCGTGAAGTGAAGACCCGCCGTAGGCGCAGCCACTGATCCGCGCTCCCGTGCATAAACCGTCTGATACCGCTCCCGATCGCCCGGCTGGTCCGCCCGGTCGATATAGGGCGGCAGCGGCACGTGCCCCAACCGGTCGAGTTCTTTCCAAAAATCAATCCCAAGACCAAAGCGTATTCGCCGTTCACCGAAGCTGCCTCGCTCGACGACTTCAGCTTGTAGTTCACCGCGCTCCCCGAAGAATAGCTTTTCACCAATGCCGATCTTTCTTCCCGGCCGCACCAGGCATTCCCACTCATTCGGCTCCGGCGAGACCTGACGCGTCAGCAGCACTTCTACCCGGCCTTTCAGGAAGTCCCTCGCCGCAGGGTTCTGGGCACTCACCGGCTGCGCCTTTGCGCCGCTCCGCTGCCCATAGAGTCTGGCAGGAAAAACCTTGGTGTTGTTAAAAACGACAAGATCGTCGGCTCGCAGCAGTTCCGGAAACTCCCGAAACCAGCCATCCGCCAATTTTCCGGACGACCGCTCCAGCCGCAACAACCGGGAAGCTGCCCGGTCGGGCAGTGACTCCTGGGCAATTAGTTCGGCGGGAAGAGAGTAGTTGAATTCAGCGACCAGCACGCCGGGTAATTATAGAATCAGCGCCTGGTAAACAAACGGATTGTCTTCGCCCACGTGCCTGCGGTAACATACGCGAGCGCTCCCCTTCAGTTGCTCTCAGTCCTATGTCCAGCGAACGCCAGCATCGACGCGAAATAGCCGTGTTCGGCAAGATGCTGTATGACCGCGGCTACGTGGCGGCCATGGACGGCAACTTATCGGTACGCCTCGACGAAGAACGCATTCTGGCCACACCCACTTCCATGAGTAAGGGCTTCCTGCGCCCCGCGGACATGGTAATCGTCGATTACGAGGGCCACCCGCTCGCTGGCCGCCACAACGTCTCAAGCGAAATTGCCATGCACCTGCTGATCTACAAGCTGCGCCCTGACATTCACGGCATTGTGCATGCCCATCCCCCGACAGCCACGGGGTTTGCCGCCGCGGGCATCGCCCTCAATCAACCTCTGGTCTGCGAAGTCGTCATCGGCCTCGGTTCGATTCCCCTCGCGCGCTACGGCACTCCGGGAACGCCGGAACTAAGTGAAACGCTGGAGCCGCTGATTCCTCAGTACGACGCCATCCTCATGTCCAACCACGGCGTCGTAGCCTATGCCGACACTGTCCACAATGCTTATATGAAGATGGAAACCGTGGAGCACTTTGCCCAGATCGCCCTGGTGACCCATCTACTGGGACGCCAGCAGCCGCTCGAAGGCCAGGACCTGGAGAAGCTCTTGCTAGCCCGCGGCAAGTATCAGGGATCACACTCTCTCGCCCCCATGCCCTTGGCCTGTGGAATCGCCACCGATAGCCACCGTAGCCGATTGGAACATGCGGCTACGTCGAGGCTGGATGATTCGAACCAGCCCGAACCATCATTTCGCGGACGGACACGAGCCAAGAACTAAGAGTCTTACTCCCCTCCGATCCGGAAACGCATTCCCGCTCGAACATTGACACCCAGCGCCGGATATCCCACGACCTCGTTGTACTGTTTGTCGAGAATATTCTCGAGGTTTACATACGCGGTCACCCGGGAGCTGATGGCATACCAACCGCCCGCATTCACCAGCACGTAGCCGGGCGCATGATTGATGTTGAATCCGAAGAAGTCCGAGTCCGCGCGCCTGCCAACGAAACTTCCCCCTAGATTCGCGCCCCAGCGCTTCCCCAGATAAGACAACAAGCTGGTGGCGGAATGTCGAGGACGCCGCAGCAGAGGATCCCCGTCAGCAAAGGGTGGTGCTGTGCCCGGAGGCGCCTCCAGAATCTCCGTGGATGTATACGTGTAGGACGAGTTCCAGGACAGCTTTGAATTGAGCCTTCCCTGCAACTCAACCTCTGCGCCGTGAGCCAGCGACTTCTCCAGATTGATGTACTGCCCGACAAATGTCATCGGATTCACCGTAATGAATTCGATCTGGTCATGGAACAGGTTGTTGAAATAAGTGGCGTTCAAAACAACTTTGCCGGTGAAGAAGTTCTGCTGGAACCCGGTTTCAAAAGCCCGGTTTCTTTCCGCTTTCAAATTAGGATTGGGGATCTGAAATGGGCCGATACCGAAGGTTTCTTCAAACCGTGGCTCCTTAATCCCGGTAGCATAAGAGAACTTCAAGCGGGTTCCAGAAAATATCTGGCCGCCGCGCAGAACTTGTAACCCCAAGGCGATCCGCGGAACACCGGCGTTGCCAAACGTCGTATTGTGAACGTAGCGGGCGCCTGCCACCACGCTCAACCGGCCGAGGGTGAGCGCCTGCTGGCCGTAGACCGCGTCGTTTAAGCGCAATCCGTGGGCAACCGTCGGCGGAGGCGGAATGGGATCGCTGACCGTGCCGTTTTCGTCTTCGAATTCATATCCAAACGTGGTGTGGGCCCAACTGCGCTCCACATAATCACCCTGGTAATCGAATCCGGCGCGGTTGAAGCGGGCATACTCCGCAAAGGGAGTGTCCACTTCGCCGAAAGGCGTCACTCGACCCGGATCGGTAACAAAATCCGTGTTCGCTCGTCCCAGCGTCCACTCGTAGCCGGTAATGCGGTGCGTCCAGCGCGAAGGGGCCGTGATGGTCAGTTCTAGGCTCGCAAGCAAGTTGTTTTGCCGCGCGCGCTGATCGAGATCGGGAGACAATAGCGGCTGGCCGTTGAAATTCCACTCGCCTTGCACTCCACTGACACTGTTGTCGTGCCGCATTCGTAAGCGCAAAGCCGCCCAATCAGTCAGCTTTGCTCCCGCGTTCACGCCTACAAGAGAATTTGAATAAGCGTCGTTCGGGCCGGAGCCGGTGGTGTTGAACTGATTTCCGAAAATATCGTAATCGAAGCGGCCATTCGCGCCCGAAAGCGACGCATAGCCATTCTCGGTTCCGTAGTTGCCCGCGTCAGCCCCGAAGCGTAATTCCGGGACGGGAGTGTTGCCCGTCCGTGTCCATACTTGCACCACGCTGGTCATCGCGTCAGAGCCGTAGAGAGTGCTTTGCGCGCCACGCAGGAACTCCATCCGATCAGCCTCAGTCAGTGGAAGAGTTCCGAAATCAAAAGTCCCTCCGGGCTGGTCAATGCTCACTCCATCAACGATCACTTTGTTGTAGTTGGAATTGCCCCCCTGCACGAATAGCGACGACAGCCCGCCCCGCTGCCCCGCGGTGTTCACCACGGCGCCCGGCAGAAAACGCAGGGCGTCGTTGGCCGCGACCGGGTTCATCACTTGCAGTTGTTGGCTGCTCAAGGTGGCGACACTGGCTCCGCCATCCTCGCTCGGGACCGGGTTGCGGGTCGCGGTCACCAGCACCGTCTCCGCCGTTGTGGCCAACGCGAGATTTACTGTTATCTCTCCGCTGCCGGAAATGTCGACACTCTTTGGGGCGAAGCCGGGTGCTAATACGCGCAGACGGTACGAGCCCGAGCCAGCATTGCGAAATACCACTATTCCCTCGGGCGACGAATCCTGTACTGCTACTGGAGTCGAACTGCCGGCAGTAAATAGAGCAACCTGGGCTCCGGCGACGACGGCGGCTTGCGGGTCGACAACTTTTACTTTGATTTCGGCGGCAGAAGCAGCTACCGCATGGACTAGAACAACAAAGACAAGAATACCGGCAAGAATCCAATGGCACCGCATGCACTCCTCCTTTTTCACGCGAAAGGGGTTGGTGTTGGCGGTTCGCGCCGATCTCCTGGCTCGGCGAGTTAGGACAAACTGTGCGACGGGCCTTCGCCCGCCAGACAATTCCATCCGGCGATCACAACCAGCCTTCCCAGGGACTTCTCCCCAGTGACTGGCTGCCATTTCCTCGCTTACAGTTGCGCGGCAGCGCGGGATTCTCACCCGCTTCCCACCTCATCAGTGCTGATAAGGGTGCGCGAACCAAAGTATGTTGGGAAAGAACAAAAACTGCGTTGTGGGAATTTACTCGCCCGTGCGGTGAAAGTCAATTGCGCAATCCTCGTCTGTAGGTGCACGCCGTGCTCGCCCGAATGTTGTATAAGTAAATCCATGATCCCCAAAGACCTGCTTGACATCCTGGTCTGTCCCGTCTGCAAGAAATCGCTCGCTTTGAAAGAGAACGGAGAGGGTTTGAAATGCGGTGCATGCCAACGGGTTTATCCAATTCGGGACAACATTCCTATTTTGTTGATCGACGAAGCCGTAACCGATCCCGCCTGAAGCAACCGTCTCAATCCAGGCGCAATTTGATCCACACTGGCCCATGTATCTCGTTCTCAAGTTGCAGAGCGACACAGTGTGTCAGGTCACTGCACACTCTGCCACTCTGTTGAAACCAGTTACCAAATCGAAGGGGCAATTCCACCCGGCCGCAACTTATTGCATCGCCATGGGTTTAATTCGAGTATGAGACTCTTTTTCGGGAGGTTTTGTAAAACCGTTAATCCGGCAATGAAATTGCAGGTAACTTTCACGGCATCTGCGGCGTCTAATCCGGTAAAGGGGTCGAGTCGGAGGTGATGGCGATGAGAGAACGATTCACGACAATGGAACTAAGCGCCTTACGCAGCGACCTGTTGCAGGGCGGCCTGATCGATTCACGGGAGGCGGCAGAACTCCTGCAGGTGTTCTTGATGGGTAGGGGGTACGGTGTTTCTCAGCAAGCTGCATTCGATGCTGCCGGTCGAGTGGAGATGTCTGGTTGCTCCATTCCGGTGTTGCAGCACGAACTGGAGAATTTGGCCATGGTGATGTAAGCAAAACAACAAAGATCTACAGGGACCTCGAAACCAAGTCGCTCCCTGAAGGTGAAGCAGTAGACGCGCCGGGCGAACCAGCCCGGCCTTCTTTTTTCGTGCGGCTTTTGGCTTGAATCAAGGACGGCAGGCACCTGCTGGTAGCCGGAAAGGCGAAGCGCGTGAGCCAGGATCTTGAGCGAAAAGCTAAAAGCCAATAGCCAAAAGCTCACTCATACCTCAAACTCTCCACCGGATCGAGTTTGGCTGCCCGCGATGCGGGCACCGTCCCAAACAGTATCCCCACCAGCGACGAAACCAGGATCGCCACAATGGCTGAAAGCCCTGAAATCGGAATGCGATATTCAGTCAGGAATCGCAGCGAGAACGGCAGGGCCAAACCGATGACCACCCCCGCAAATCCGCCGATCAAAGAAATCAGGATGGCTTCCGACAAAAACTGGTAACGAATGGACCGATTGGTTGCGCCGATGGCTTTGCGGATGCCGATCTCGCGAATTCGTGAGCTCACCGTCGCCAGCATGATATTCATGATTCCGATCCCGCTCACCAGCAGCGTAATGGTCGCAATCAGCAGGAGCACGGTCGTCAAAGCGTTGGCAGTCCGGTCGGCAACCGCCACCAGTTCGGTAAGATTTCGCACATCGTACACCGATTCAGGACGATGCCTGGACTCGATGACTTTCTTCACCTGCTGCGTGATCGGGATCACCATCGAAGGCTCGGCGGCGGAAAAATAAAGCTGCCGCACATCCCCGGTGTCGGTAAAAAAGCGGGCCACAGTGTAGGGGATCAGCATGGAGTTGTCAGTCACCTCCGATTCCCCGAAGGTGTTTACCCGCTCGCGGAAGGTCCCAATAATGGTGAAAGGAAGCCCGTTCACTTTCACCGTCTTCCCGATCGCATTATCCACCGACCCATAAATGTCTTCGGCCATTTTCTGCTGCATCACGCCGACTTTATTGCGTGCCTGCTCGTCCTGGGCATCGAAGAACCTTCCCGAAAGCACCACCAGATTGCGCACCGCGGTGTACTCCGGGAACACCCCCAGATTGCGCAGATCACGTTCCTTGCCACCCCCGATTGGAATGCGGTCGTCCAGAGGAACTACGGGCGATGCGGCCACGATCCCCGGTACCTGCTGCAAAACCGCGTACATGTCATCAATGGTTAGCAGATCGGGAGTTACATTGCGCTGTGCTCCACCCTGATATTCAGCATCGATCAGGTTGGCCCCAATCGATTGGATCTGGTTGAGAACGTACTGTTTGCCGGTCATCCCGATGGTGACTACCAGAATCAGCGAGGCGGTGCCAATGACCATGCCCAGCGCGGTAAGAGCAAAGCGTACTTTGTTGCTACAGAATGTGTCGTAGGCGAAGCTGAGAATCTCTCCCAAAACCAACTTGGGAGGACGATGTGTCGGCGGGATGGCGCTGGTCGCCACGCTCTTTTAGATGCTACGCGCGACGCAAAGGCAGCGCAAACCAGGAAGTCGTCTTTTTCGCTTCAAGAAGTCACCCCTTCGAGTCAGCTGCCGCCCCTTTGACGTAGTACGCAGCATGCCCCGGATCCAACCGCCGCCCCTTGGCACTGAAAATCCGGAAGTGCATCACCCCAGCCTTTTGCAAGGCAAATTGCAGCGTCGTGGCCAGCACTCCAAACCCGTACTTCACGCTCCGGCTGAAATTGATCGACGAAGCCTCTTCGAAATACTTTGTCGGACAAGACACCTCTCCGATGCGAAACCCGAAATACACACACTGCGCCAGCATCTGGTTGTCGAACACAAAATCATCGGAGTTTTCGAGCAGTGGCAATCGAGTGAGAACGTCCCGGCTGAAGGCGCGATAGCCGGTATGATATTCCGACAGTTTCACCCCCAGAAAAAAGTTTTCAAAAGCCGTGAGAAAGCGGTTGGCCACGTACTTCCACAACGGCATCCCCCCGCGCAGCGCCGTTCCCCCGATAATGCGTGATCCCAGAACGACGTCATACACCCCAAACGCAACCATACTGGCCATCGCTGTGACCAACAGCGGAGTGTACTGATAGTCAGGATGCAACATGATCACAACGTCCGCACCCAAAGCCAGCGCCTCCCGGTAGCAAGTTTGCTGGTTGCGCCCGTATCCGTAATTCTGGTCATGCACGAAACACTGCAATCCCAGTTCCTTGGCAACTTCAAGGGTACGGTCGGAACTGTGGTCGTCAACAAGAATGCAAGCGTCTACCAGATCAGGCAGTTCGCCTACCGTTGCCTGTAGGGTCTTTTCCGCGTTATATGCCGGCAACACCACGGCGATGCGCTTCCCGTTGATCATCGAGTCATGATAACTCTTGCCGAGGCAGTTCCAGTTGCCCAAACAGCCCGACACCAGCGACTGTCTTGGTTCACGAAAGCCAGTACACAATAAAAACGCCGCCTGATTCAGGCGGCGTGTACCGATGAGATTCGACCCTTCTTACTTAGCGATGCCCGCCTCCGTGCGATCCCGAGCTATGGCCGCCCGAACTGCCGTGCGATCCTGAGCCATGGTAACCTCCGCCTGAGCTACCGTGGTAACCGCCGCCCGAGCTGCCGTAGTTGTGTGACGACGGAGCCGAATAGCCGCCACGACCGCCGTAAGAGCCTCCATACGACGGACTCGCGTACGACCGGGCGGAATAGCTGCCACGACCGTACGACCCACCACCATACGGGCTCCCGTAGGATCGGCTGGAATACCCTTGGCTATACCCTCCGCGACCCGCTGAACCAGAGTAGTTAGAGTAGCTCCGCGGCGCCGACTGCACTGATCCCGAAGGGCGTGGAAGGCTGTTGCCCATGCGCGATGAACCGTAGGCCGAGCCTTCGTTGCGAGCGCTCATGGTGGAGCGGTTCGACATGCTTCCCGCCGGAGGACGCGGCACTGACCGCGAGTTCATCGACGACGACGACGAGGTCGAACCGGTAAAACCACCCCGCGTGGACGAAGACCCTTGATACGACCGCATGCTATTTTGCGGCGGACGAGGTGTGTAGTGATTCATGGCCATTTGTGTCGGCTCGGTTCTCGACTGAGCTAACGAACCGCTCGTCGCTGGCCTGGGACTGGTGCGTCCGGCTGGCGCAGGCATGGACCCAGCGTGCGTCTCCGGAGCATGCGCAGCAGAAGAATTCTGCGTGCCGCGTGCCGCCGCCATCTGGCTCGCCGCCGCTCTAGACACCGCTGGTGGAGTCATGCGGCTGACAGTCGACCGTGAGAACGAACTGGAAGCAGGCCGCGCACCTGGACTAGCCTTCGCACCCAATTGGCTTTCCCGCGTCGGACTCACATTCACCCGGTTTAGCGATTGAGCTCCTTTCAAATCGTTGGGGCTCACATGCACGGAATTGCCATGCACTGACAAGCCATGCTGCAGAGTATTCTGCGACACAGCATTAAACCCGCCCGGCTTGTTCGCATTGGCGAAGTGATCAGCCGACAGTCCGCCTTTCGCGCCCGAAAAGAAATTGTTGGTCTCGCGATTGATGTTCGTGATCCGCGTATTGCTGACATTGACGTTGCGGAAGTAACCGCGGCTCACGCCATACAACGGGTGAAACGGTTCCCGGAAGCCCAGAGGACACCAGCCGAAGCGGGGTCCACCGAAGCCAAAACCGAATCCGAAACCAACCCCCACGCCCCATCCCGGCCCGCCAAACCATCCCACCAGCGCAGGTGCGTACCAAGGTCGCGCCCAGTAGGGTCCAGGTATCCATCCCCAACCTGTGCCAATGTATGCCCAGCGGCCATAGTGGAATGGAGCGAAGCCCCAAGGCGCATCATCCACCCAGGTCCAACCCCACGGACTGACCCAAATCCAGTGGCCATAGCTGTACGGTGCCCACCCTGGAGCCACCGCTGTAGGCGTCCATACCGGACCGTAATCTGGGTAGTTTTTCCAGCTCCCGTATTGATCCAGATCCTCGGAACCAACCACGTCTGGATTCACGTATTGGGCCGAGACCGAGTTGTCGCCGCGTTTGTCTCGCGTGCTACACCATTCATCAAAACCATCCGGCGGCGGAGCGTCATTGATCTCGTGCTTCAGAGAATTTCCTTCACTGAATCGCGCCCATTCGCCGTCATGAACGCGCACCGGCGAACCCTGACCGGTAGCTTCACCCTGACCCTTTCTTACCGTGACCGTAGTCGAGTCTCCATTGGGATCGACGTCGAAGCGATAGTCTCCGGACTTGGTCAGCGTGAACGCCAAATTGGGCGTATCAACCTCCCACACCTCGCCGTTCTCCAGATGCCTTACATGTACATTCAACGCACCTTGGTGGAGAGTCACTTGCACCGCATTATTGTCAATGTTGGTCAGTGTGAGGCTGGTCTCGGAGTCGATTCGCAGTACGCCGGTGCCTACATTCAACTCGCCGCGCGAGTCTTTATCCGCCCAGACGTTGTCCGCATTGGTCAGCGGACGGTTCGCCGAACCTTCCACCCAGTCCCCGGTTCCCTGCGGCTGAACGGAGACTTGTCCGGTCATGTACTGTAAGCGCGCCACGCGCCCCGGAGGATCTGAAGCTTGAGGATTTCCGGCGTTAGGATCCCCACCTTGAGGCCCCATAGCCTGTGGATCAGCCCCTTGGGGATACGCAGCTTGCGGATCTCCTGCTTGCGGACCTGCGGCGGAATATTGCGCCAACGCAGTTGTTGCCACTAACAAGATCAAAATGCCTGCCAGTAATAAACGCCCACCCGACTTCATGACTCCCCCTTTTGGAAGACTGCGCCGGCAGCTCGCAATCTTTCCGGGAGTCGGCTACGCCGCTAGTCAAGCCTAGACGCAACCGACTCCATTCACTTCAGCCTTACCTGCCACTACCCCTTCAAACCCGCATCTGGGAGTCTAGTTGCGCGGGTCACATATTACCCAATCTCCCATGCTCTTATGTAGATGCAATTGTCTCCCCCTGCAGCAACCCTGTCCTGCGTTCTTCCTCTTACCTATGCAAACCTCTGCATCCATAACACTTATGAGGGACCTTCCCACCCGTTCGGGCTATTGGCCCAGGCCTTGGCGGGGGGAATAATGGCTTCAGTAAGCTTCATGGGCCAAAGCCAGCAGGGAGTTTAGAAGTGGATAATCGCCGTCGAAACACCCGAACCAAAGCAGTTTTGCCGGTGCGAGTCTCCGGCAATGAAAGTTCCGGCGCACCCTACTGCGATCTGGCCCATACCCTGGACGTCACAGATTCCGGCATCCGGCTGGGTTTCGTCCGCCGGCAGCTTCAGGTGGGCAGCCGGCTGACTATCCAATACCGCCAGCACAAAGCGGAATTTCGGGTGATTTGGATTTCACAGCTTACCCGTCTCAAGGAACACCACGTCGGCCTGGAGGCCCTGGTACCACGCGATGTCTGGGGGCTGGGCGTAGATTTGAAGAAGTGCCCGCAACCCGAGCAACCTAAACTGTCTTCGGATCAACTCGGCGTCTAAACCTGCACTGCGTAGTTACTCGTCCACCACGGGATTTCGTAACGTCCCCACGCCTTCCACCGTAATCTCAATCAAATCGCCCGCAACTACCGGCCCGACGCCTTCCGGCGTGCCCGAAGCGATCACGTCTCCCGCTTCGAGCGTCATGACGTCGGCAATATAGCGAATCACTACATCCAGCGGAAAGATGAAATCCCGCGTATTGCCATGCTGACGAACGTCTGCGTTCACCCGCGTTTCGACGCCCACTCCAGCCCAGGGATCAATCTCGTCCGTCACTATCGGCCCCACAGGACAAAAAGTGTCGAAGCCCTTTCCCCGCGTCCATTGGCTGTCTTTTTTCTGTAGGTCGCGGGCGGTGAAATCGTTCAGCACGGTGTAACCGAGAATCAACGGCCGCACATCTTGATCGGCAGCCAACTTGTGACAGCGGCGACCGATAACCACAGCCAGCTCGCCTTCGAAGTCCGTACGCTGCGAGATTCGCGGGCGCCGTATATCTTCGCCTGTCGCCAGCAGCGACGATGGCGGCTTGAAGAAGAGAAGCGGCTCGGTCGGAACCTCGTTGCCCAGTTCGGCTGCATGGGCACGATAATTGCGCCCTACGCAAACAATCTTCGACGGACGTATCGGAACCAACAACTTCGCTTCTGCCAACGGCAGACGGGCGATAGCCTTGGTGGGTAGATCCTCTACGTCGCCGCCCTCATCCGGCGGTTTGACGAAGACGCGAGTGATTTCATCTTTGCCCGCCACCGATTCGATTAAACCGTATTCGGCCCGGCGGTTGATTAGGAAACGACTATATTTCATGGCTATGCCAAAATCCCCATCCGCTTCCCCACCTTCCCCAACACTTCCAACGCCCGTTGTAATTCCTCTGGCGTGTGCGTCGCGGTCATGATGGTACGAATGCGCGCTTTCCCCTCTGGAACCGTCGGAAATGCAATTCCCGTTCCCAGCACGCCTTCTTTGAACAGCTCCCGCGAGAAGTCCATGGTCAACCTGCCGTCGCCAATAATGATCGGCGTAATCGGCGTCTCACTCGGCGGGGTAGTCTTCCCCCCAATGTCGAAGCCCAGTAGACCTAGCTCTTTTTTCCAGAAGCGCGTGTTCTCCCACAATTTTTCCATCAGTTCCGGCTCCTGCTCCAATACATCGAACGCTGCAATGCAGCTCGCCGCCACTGACGGTGGATGCGAAGTTGAAAACAAAAACGGCCGCGCGCGATGGTAGAGGAAATCAATCAGATCGCGCGTGCCGCAAACATATCCGCCCAGCGCACCGATCGCTTTCGAAAGCGTCCCCACCTGAATGTCCACTCGCCCATGCATCTTGAAATGGTCCACGGTGCCGCGCCCGTTGCGGCCAAGCACGCCTGAAGCATGAGCATCATCTACCATCATGATCGCCCCATATTTTTCGGCCACTTCGCACAGTCCGGGCAGCGGGCCGATGTCTCCATCCATGGAGAAAACGCCGTCGGTAATCAACAACTTCTTGCCGGGCTGATCTTTCACGCTAGCCAGCTGTTGTTCCGCGTGAGCTACATCCTTGTGATTGAACACCAGAATCTTCGCCCGCGACAGCCGAGCGCCGTCAATGATGGAAGCGTGATTCAACTGGTCGGAGATAATGAAATCATCTTTCCCCAGCACCCCTGAAACCGTCCCCGCATTAGCCGTGAATCCCGACTGGAAGACCACGCACGCTTCCACGTTCTTGAAGCGGGCAATCTTTTCTTCCAGTTCCATGTGGATCTTCATAGTGCCCGCGATAGTGCGCACCGCACCCGATCCCACTCCGTACTTGCGCGTGGCTTCAAGCGCCGCCTCGCGCAGCTTGGGATGCGTCGTCAATCCCAGGTAATTATTCGAAGCCAGGTTGATGACCTTCTTGCCGTCAAATGTGCAGACCGGAGCCTGCTCATCGTCCAGTACACGCAGTTTGAAATGCGTGCCCTTGGCTTTCAGATCGTTCAATTGATCGGTGAGGTACGACAGCGGATTAGCGCGAGCAGTTGCAGTTGCCATGGAGTCTCCCAACTTCGAATGCTGAAAGAGTATGAAATCTAGATCAACAGTTTAACCCCGAAACCACGGTGCGTTCAGTCAGCTCTGGACCCTTCTGAAGACGACACCAGCTCCACCAACTCCTTCAAGCTGGCGACTTCCAGATCGGGCTTCCCCGCAGCCGCCTTCGTCGCGCCCGCACCTTCGCGCGGCGATGGTCGATTCACCCAAACTGCGGCGATTCCCACGGCTTGCGCTGGAATGACGTCGTGATAGATGCTCTGCCCGACGTGCAACCACTTCCCCGGTGCGACCCCGAGTTTGTCTTGTGCGATTTGAAAAATTCTCTTACAAGGTTTGTAACAGAGCGCCTGTTGCGCAGTGATCACCTGATTGAACTTCACGCCAAGCTTCGGTGCCGTACCGGCAAACAGATCGTCGTCGATGTTCGAGATCACCGCCAGCTGATAACGGGTCTTCAGTTCGCGCAGCGCTGCGACGGTGTCAGGAAACGGTTGCCATGCTGCCAGCGATTCCGGCAGGGAGCGCATTTCGGCTTCGCTGGGATCAAACCCCAGTTTCTCCCCAAAACCACGAACCACCGACTGTAAAACTTCGCGATAGCTGACATACTTTTTCTGCTCCGCCTCGAGTTCCAGCTCCGAATACATTTTCAGCAGCGTGACGTCGTTGATTCTCTTGTTATGTGCCGAAAGAATGGGGCGCAATGCGGAAAAGATGCCGGCTTCCCAATCGATCATGGTGCCGTAGCAGTCGAAGCTGAGTACCGCGAACTTGGAGAGGTCGAACATGGCTTGGTATCTGAGAGAAACAGGATACCTGACGAACTTCAAAACAGGCCGTCGACAGAGCGATTTTTCTGCGAGCTAAGTCTTTTCCGTGCGAATGGTGCTCGCCAGCGGCGGGGTTGTGGCTTGATCCGGCTCCAGGCCAGGCAGCGGGGGCGCACCGGCGCTTGCGGCATCGTCTTCTTGCTCGGGCGCTTGTTCCGCGGAGCGCGGCTTCTTGTCCAGAAATTTCGCGGTGTTCAGCAAAGGACGTCCGAGCGATGGGTTATAGCTCGTCCACGCGCCTTCGGCTCCCGATTCACGCTCGAAGAGGGCACGCATGCTCTCCATTTTTGAATCAAGATCATCAAGATAATGCAGCACCAGCGCTTCCGGAAACATGGGTAGCTTGGGAGAGCCGAACTCGTATTGCCCGTGATGACTGATGATCAGGTGCTCCACCAGGGTCTTGAGTTCGTCCGGGAAATCCGGTACTAAAGCCAGTTTGACCTGCAACATTTCCAACTCAATGATCATGTGCCCAAGCAACTGGCCCCGCGTACTATAAGAAAACGACCGATTGTAAGTCAGCTCGTGAATCTTGCCGATATCGTGAAGAAACGCACCCGTAAGTAAGAGATCGCGGTTGATATGCGGATAGTTCCGGCAAATCAGATCGCAGGAACGGCACAGCGAGACCACATGGTCGAGTAACCCGCCGATGTATGCGTGATGCAAGGTCTTGGCCGCGGGAGCGTTACGGTAGGCCTCGGCAATTTCCGGATCAGCCATGAACGCTTCCACCAGCGCCTTGAGATGTGGATTCTGAAACGTCCCCACAAATCCGGCTAGTGTGTGCCACAACTCGCCGATGTCCTTGGTGGTTTTGGGTAGGTAGTCCGCAAAGTCAATTTCCGCGTCCCCAAGTTTGCGGATCTTATGGATGGTGATCTGGAATCGGTTCTTATACTTGTTCAGCAATCCCTTAATCTTGACGAAGTCATCCGCCTCGAATGCGTTAAGACAATCCTCTACGTTGTCCCACATTTTGGCTTCGATCAGGCCGCTGCGGTCGCCAAGGGTCAGCGCCAGGTAAGGCTCCCCGGTCTTCTTCGGTTTTACCTGCTTGGAGGCCACCACAAAGCTGGAGGTTATGACTTTGTTCTCGTGCTGGCTGCACTCCGATAGGAAGAATTCCTTCATAACATCTTTGCTTCAACAACGCTTACGACGGGAAATTGGTGCCCGTTCGCAGCTTACCTCAGAATATCCCGAGCTTTTTCTTCTTTTTCAGCGGCTTGGCTTTCGCGTCCGCGGTTTCTGTTTCCACCGGTTTCGTCTCGTTGGGACTGGCAGCGGTATCGACGTATCCCGGCTTGATGTCAATAAACGCCTCGTCCCGCAGCTTGGTCAAATACTCACGCAACGCCGGCTGTAACTTCTGCATGTAGACGGCGTCCTGAATGTGGGGCTCGATCTCGCTAAACGCTGGCACTCCCGCCTGATGATGCTCGGTAACCTTCAGGATCACGTAACCTTGCCGGGTCTGGATCACCTTCGAAACTTCGCCAGCCTTCATGGCGAATGTGACGTCATCTATTTCCTTGGCCATAGTTCCGCGCTTGAAGTAGCCAAGGTCGCCCCCTTGGGCAGCCGAAGGTCCGTCAGAATTCTTCTTGGCGACGTCCTCGAATTTGGCTCCTTTTTGAATCTGACTCAGCAGGTCGTCGGCCTTGGTTTTTGCGGCCTGAAGTTGCTGCTCCTCAGTGGAATCTTTGGCCTTCTTCTCCGTCGAAACCAATATCTCACTTAACTTGATTTGTTCAGGCTGGTTGAGTTCAGTCTGGTGGGTGTCGTAAAACTTCTTCTCTTCGTCTTTGTCAATGACCAGCCTCTGTCCGACTTCCCTCCCGATCACTTGCTGGGTGATGATCTGGTTGCGCATGTTCTGTTTGAAATCCTCAAACGAAATACCTTGCGCTTGTGCGGCTTTTTCCAGTTCCTCCATACTGTCCAGGTTCATCTCCTTGCGCATCTGGTCCAGCTTCTTGATCAGCTCGGTGTCCCCGCTAATGCCCAGGTCTTTGCCTTTCTCCAGCAATAACTGCTGGTCAATCAAGTCGCGTAATACGTCCTTATCTTTTTCCGCGACGACCTTGTCGGCGTTGATCGGGTCCTGCTGCTGCGCCTCTTTTCTCAGGTCTTCCTGGCTGCGCACATACTCGCTACGGGTAATAATCTGGTTGTTGACCCGCGCAATAATTTCCTGGACCACCGTGTCCGCGGCCAACACAATCGGCAAACCGGTCATGCAAGCGAACGTAAACAGAAGAAAGCGTTTTCGCATAAGAATTCCGCAGGCCGCCGCAGACGCAGTCCAGTGTCTGGAATAACGGCCTTTGGTGAATTGTAACGCTGCCCGCCTGCTCCCGCCACTGCATCTCCTGTTATGATGTCTCGGTTTTCACGATAAAGGACCACGAATTTGAGCTCAGGGGGGCGTGGTGAGGATCGCTGCCTGTTTCGCGCTTGTCATAGTGGTTTTGGGGAGTCTGAGTATTCCTGCCAGAGCACAACAACAAAAGAAGCTGACTGACTTCCCGAACCAAGTGGAACTGGAGAAGATGGCGGCCCGCTTTGCGCCCACACCCCTCCGCGTGGACACTTCGGGACTCTCTTCGAGTAACCGGCAAGCGTTGATCAAGCTAATTCAAGCTGCCCGCGTCTTAAATGACATCTTCCTCAAGCAACTATGGGACGGAAATCCCGCCCTCTATGCGCGTCTACAAAAAGATGCGTCTCCGCTGGGCAAAGCCCGGCTGAATTATTTCTGGATCAACAAGGGCCCCTGGTCAGACATCGACCAATTCAAAGCCTTCCTGCCCGACGTTCCGCCGATCAAGCCTCCGGGAGCGAACTTCTATCCTGAGAGCATGTCGAAAGAAGCTTTCGAACGCTGGGTTGCTCAGCTCTCTCCCAAGGAACAGGACAATGCCAAGAGCTTTTTCACCATCATTCGCTGGGCAGAAAACAGTCCCTCACCGGCCAATAATCTTCACGCTATTCCTTATAGCCGGGCCTATGCCGACGACCTCACCCGCGCCGCTGGCCTGCTGCATGAGGCCGCCGCACTGACCGATAACGAATCGCTGAAGAAGTTCCTCGACTTGCGCGCTGACGCCTTCCTTTCCAACGACTATTACGCCAGCGACATGGCCTGGATGGACCTGGACGCGCCGCTCGACATCACCATCGGCCCTTACGAAACCTACAACGACGAACTTTTCGGTTACAAAGCGGCGTTCGAGGCTTACGTCAACCTGCGCGATGACCAGGAAACCGCCAAGCTTTCCGCCTTCACCGCACATTTGCAGGACATCGAAAACAACTTGCCTCTGGACCCTCAATACCGGAATCCCAAGCTGGGCGCGGCTGCTCCCATCCGCGTGGTGGATGAAATCCTGAGCGCCGGCGACAGCGCCCACGGCGTCCAAACCGCCGCTTACAACCTGCCCAATGACGACCGCGTGGTGCAGCAAAAGGGCAGCAAGCGCGTCATGCTCAAGAATGTGCAGGAAGCGAAGTTTCGCAGCGTACTGCTTCCTATCGCCCGCCGCACCCTGACTCACGATGCCATGGTCGACGTCACTTTCGAGCCGTTTTTCACTCACATTCTTGCTCACGAACTCATGCATGGCCTGGGCCCGCATCAGATCAAAGTCGGAGACCGTGACACCACTCCTCGCGAAGAACTCAAAGACCTTTACGCCGCCATCGAAGAGTGCAAAGCCGATGTCACCGGCCTGTTCGCCCTGCAATACATGATGGACCACGCCAAAGAAATGGGACTGACTAAGGTTCTGGCCTCCGATGAAGCCGCCCGGCGCCAGCTCTACACCACTTATTTAGCTTCTTCGTTCCGCACTCTGCGCTTTGGTTTGAACGACGCCCACGGCAAAGGCATGGCGATCCAGTTCAACACCTATACCGACAAAGGCGCATTCATCCAACACGACGATGGCACCTTTTCGGTAGATGTAGCAAAGATGAAGACTGCGGTAAGCGAACTTGACCATGACCTTCTGACCATCGAAGCCCAGGGCGACTACGCAGCAGCCAGGAAACTACTCGACGAAATGGGCGTGATTCGTCCCGCTCTGAGAAAAGCTCTGGACAGCCTTCAAGGGATTCCTACCGACATAGAGCCCATCTTCGTAACTGCCGAGGAACTGGCTCCCACCAAACCCACACCTCCTCAACCGATCAAAAGTCGCAGCCACCGGGGACGTCGCAATTAGCGCTCGAGTTGGCGGCTTAAAGAACCGCTCTATAGGAGAGGTGCGGGATTACTGTCCCGGGCCAGGGCGAGGGTAGTTACGTCGTTATGGGTGGGAGGAGCGCACATGAACTGTTGAAGCTGATCGAGGATGGAAAGACACAAATCCTTGGCGCTGACCGCGGTCGAACGTTGCAGGCTGGCTTTGACCGCTTCCAGCCCGTACTCTTCGCCGCCGCACTTCGCTTCCACGATCCCGCGCGAAACCAGCATCAGGGCAGCTCCGGGCTCCAGCGCAACCGTCGACGCGTCGCTCGTACTGTGGGAGAAAAGTCCCAGCGGCAGCCCCGTGGCGGGCAGCTCCGCGATTCCAGTCGTGTCTCGCACCAATCCCGCAGTGTGGCCGGCATTGAAGTAACAAACCGTCCCCAGATTCTCGTCGTAACAACCTGCAAAAGCGGGACAGGAATGCACCCCGCCGGCGGTTTCCAGGATTGTTCTGTTGAGCTGAAGACACACCTCGATCATAGCCTCAGCTTCGTTAATGTCTTCCTTTGCAAAGAGTTCCGCGCCTAGAGTCCGGAAGGTCTGTTGTGCCGCGGCAATGATGTCGCGGCTCTCTTCCAGGCCGCCAGCCACGTCGAGCAGCCCAAACAACACCCGCTTCGGGCTGACGCGCAGAAAGTCGTAGAAATCACCGCCCACGCGCTGGCCGTAATAGATCGCCGACAGGTTCGCACCCTTCAGCTTCGGCACCTCCGCCTGCACCGCCTCGCGCATCGGAGGAGGTTGTGGTTTCCCGAACTTGAACAGCGGACTCATGGCAGGTCGAGCCGAGAAGTTAACACAGAATCGGTCTCAGGGCCAACTGCTAACGTAGGCCATTGACGCGCCCACGGAACTGTGGCAAAATGCGCGTCACTTCGTTATGAGCCATCGTTTTCAACAACGGGCTCGACCGCACTCCTGGCTGACAGTGGCTGCGTGTCCTTTTTTTCTGTTCCTGATCTCCACCGCTAGTGGCCAGGGCGCAGCGGCCGCCGGTGGCCTCCGCCCAGCACCGACGACCGGTGACCTTGAAAACGTCACCGAGGCCTACCATCAAGGCGCGTCGCTGCAAGTGACGGTTGTGGGAGAGAACAAGACTAAGTTGGATCGCCAGGCCGTGGTGCGCATGCATTGCGATAACCCACTGGGCACCACTTACCAAACCACAAAAGGCGGTTCCCAGACCACGTTTCTAGGATTGTCGATAGGGAAATACAGCCTCGAAGTGAGTGCTGCTGGATACCTGAGTGCCTATAAAGAAGTTGAGGTTTCCGGAGTCACCGACAATTTGCAAGTGTCGGTCACGATCCAGAAAGATGCTGCCGCCATCAACCTTGACGCCACTGGCACCTCCGACGCCCTAATGTCCTCCAAGGCATCGAAAGATACCACAGCCGCAGTGGCCGCGCTGAAATCTTCCAATCTTAAGGAAGCCAAGAAGCGGCTCGACTCGGCTTATCGCGAGGTGCCCCAAAGTGGACGTGTCAACTTCCTGATGGGATATTTGTTCTTCGAGCAGAAGGACTACGACCAAGCCACGACTTACCTGAACCATGCCGTTACGCTAAGCCCCAGCGATGCTCAGTCGCTGGCATTGCTCGGCAGGATACAACTCCTGCGTGCTCAGTACGAACCTGCGAAGGCCACGCTGGAACGTGCGATCGTAGCGAATCCTAATGACTGGATGTCGCACAACCTTCTGGGCAACGTTTACCTGAAGCTGAAGCAGTACGATAAAGCCCGGGAACAGGCCCAGCTCGCGATCGACCAGGGTAAAGGAGACGCCGTCGCCGCCCGCCTGGTGTTGGGTGAAGCCCAAGCCGATCTTGGCCATACCGCCGAGGGAATTCAAACCCTGAAGACTTTCCTTGCGCTCGCACCAGCCAATCCGCAGGCGCCTCAAGTACAGCAGTTCATCACTCAATTAGAAGAGCGAGCGGCCAACACTACCACAGAAGCGGCAATGCTCACGACCGTGGTGCAAACTGCCCCCGCTGGTGATCCCGACCCCCTCGCTGACACCACCGAACCGGAATTGTCCGTGGCATGGCAACCGCCCGGAGTCGATGAAGCGAAACCTTCAGTCGCGGCTGGTGTGAATTGCCCAACCGCAGAGGTGCTGGCAAAGGCCGGCGACCGGGTAGAAGAATTAGTGGATAACGTTGGCCGCTTCGCTGCTATCGAAGATCTGTTGCATGAAAGACTCGACAATCAGGGCAACCCCACCAGCCGGGAGACCCGCAAATTCGATTACGCCGCTTATATCTCCCAACCCCGGACGGGAGTTCTGCTCGTAGACGAGTTTCGCACCGAGCGGTACGGTATCGACAACCTGCCCGATCAGATTGCCACCTCCGGATTCCCTGCCCTGGCGATGATCTTCCATCCCACGATGCAGCCGGATTATGAGATTACCTGCGAAGGACTGGGAGATTGGAAAGGACAAGCCACCTGGCTCATGCACTTCCGTGCCCGCGAAGATCGTCCTAGTCACATCCAGGATTACGTGGTCGGCACCCATACCTACCCGATTCGGTTAAAGGGACGCGCCTGGATCACGGCCGACAAGTTTCAAATTGTCCGCATTGAATCGGAGTTGATCAGTCCCTTGAAGGGAATCGGATTCCTCGCCGAACACCAGATCGCCGAATATGGCCCCGTTCTGTTCGAGAAGAAAAACGTGCAGCTATGGTTGCCAAAAACCGCTGAGGTATATCTCGATTTCCATCGTCACCGCTACTACCGCCGTCACAGCTTCGACAAATACATGCTGTTCTCAGTCGATTCGACGGACAAGGTGAATACCGCCAAACAAGGTCCGCCCGGTCCCGGATCAACTTCTCCCCGTAGACGTAAACGTTGGCAGGCTTAGAGGCTCGTTACCGCTACTGTCCGTACTTACCGGTAAGATATTTCTCCACTTCATCTTCGAGCTGCCCGTAATCCGAGTGGATCACTGCGCGTAGCGCCGCTTCTGTGGAGCTCCCCTGCCCGAGCCGTTCCAGCACCCGTTGCAGGTCGCTCATACCGTAGGTGTCAATGATGTATTGCGCCGCCGCCAGCGATTCTTCATAGGCCACTGCTGCTTCCAGCGGCGAGAATCGCATGAAGCCGGCTTCCAGCGCATTCAGCGGAATCTCATGTTGTGTGCGGTAGAGATCGGCCAGGCGGCTTCCGCCGGAGAGCATTTTGGGTTCAACCGCCTGCGCAATGCCCTCGTTCAACCACTGCGGACAGCGTCCCGCCGAAAGCTGGTTGATGAAGGAGTGGGCCAGTTCATGTTTGAGCACGCGCGCTAGCTCCGGAGTGACAGAGTCTAGACCACGAATCGGGATACGCAATTTCCCGTCATTCACCGCTCCAGTCCATGAGGGTGCCCGCGTAACATCGAAAAAAGCCTGGTCGGTGTAGATCACCACCGCAACGCTGCGCGGCGTAATGCCCAACTGGCGGCTTAGATCATCGTAAGCCGATTCCAGCGTGGCCAGCAGTTGACCGCGCAACGCTTCCGAAGTCTGCGAGCCTTCATAATGCAAGGTGAAGTGTCCACTCTCCCGCTCGGAGTAATTGGCCTGCGCGGTAGCGTCGCGTTCGGCTCTATCCAGGTACTGCTGCACCAGAGCATCAGGTCGCAACTCGAGAGAATGTTTCCAGGTACGGATCGCCTCCTGGTCACGGTCTGCGGCAAACTGGACGTAACCCAGAACGGTCAGTGCGTCCGGAGAATCGGGCGCGCTACGGACCGCCCGTTCCGCATACGGCAATGCCTCAGCGGCCCTTCCAGTTTTAACCAGCAAGGCAGCATAGTAATTGAGAATGGTTGGGTTCTGACCATCGAACCGCAGCGCGGTGTCTAAATAAGTGCGCGCCTTCGGATATTTTCCATGATCGAACTCGTGCTTCCCGGCAATAAAATATCCAGCGGCAATGGTCGATCCATTTCCGGACTGCTCCAGCGCCGCCAGTTGCTCCTCGTCAACATGATCATCGGAAATGATCCGGCTAATGAGTCCTGCATCATTTTTCAGGTTATCTGCGGGCACGAACCCCGGCAGATCATGCTGGTCCCCTGTCGCCGTAGAGTTGCTCGGAGGAGGAACTCCGCCCGTGTCGATCTTTTCGACCAGCGATTTCGGGATACCATAACTATCGTCTCCAACGTCATACTCAACGCGGACGCCATTTTCTCGGACATGGTCCGCCCAGATGATGCGGCCATTCTTCAAATGGATGACTTCCGCCTGGACGCAACTAGGCGAAAGCGTACATGCACAAGCACTTACGAAGAGGATGACAGGTGCCCGCATTGAGGCGCATTCTAGAACACGGGGAGCCGCTACGCAGGTGACCAAGGGAGTGGCACGAACGCGACGTAAGTTATGCCTGGCAGTGGCCTTACTGGCCGCAGGGATTCCCGTTTTTGGCCAGGAAATCGCGCCCCCTGTCAGTTCCCCTCAAGTCCAATTCGGCGGAGCATCCATTCCGCACAGTGCCTCAGAAAACCTATTTCTTCAACTGAGCAACGTGGGACTCGATGGCTCGCGAGTTTATCGTGCGCGAGATCTTTCCATCGACCGTGCCGCCTTCCACATTTCGTTCGATGACGGTGTCATCGGCTTCACCCAGGATGTCGCTGGCTGTGTGACCGGGGCGTTCTTCGAAGGCGAGGGTGAAATTCTGCTGACTCCGCCCAATCAGGTCGAACGCACCTCCATGACTTTGCAAACCGGAGCAGCCATTCTTGAGGAACGCTTCAACAGCGCCTATTTCCGTTTCAATGACGACACCTTTATCGAACTGCAGCCCTATCTCGTCCCCGCCGAAGCTTCGCCCGAATTCATTTCTCGTTGGAACCAGACCGCGCGCAATCTCGCGGAACCGGATGCGTTGCGCTTGTTCATGACCTTCAGCGAGCGTCTACCCGTAACCGGAGCCCAGCGCAACACCGCTAAATCATGCTCGGACCCCGACGACCGCTTTCTGCATGCACGCCTGCAAGGACAGACGAAAGGAACTTTCGACGTTTTCTTTGACTCCGGAGCGCCTGAACAAGTCTGGGCCGCACAGTCGAAGACTGTCGAGGGCACAACTTACTACAATGTCTGGACTTCATATTCCCTGCTTAAGAAAAAAGCGGAGACACAAGGCGCTAATAGCATCGCCGTCGAAGAGGGCAGAGCAAGTGCCATCGACATTCTTTCAAACAAGATTCGCGTCGATATAAAACCACCCACTACTATCGATGCAGTCGCAACCCTCGATTTGCAGGTGCGGCAAGGAGGTCAACGGGCAGTAGTGTTCGAATTGGCAAGATCACTACACCTCAAGGAAGTCCTGGCCGATGGCCACCCGGTCGAATTCATCCATAACCCTTCCATCGAGGGTACGCAACTCGCGCGTCACGGCAATGACCTGGTGGCCGTCGTTTTTCCTGCCCCGATTCAAACCGGACAAAAAATCGAACTGCGCTTCACCTACGGCGGCGAAGTCTTGTCGGAAGCTGCCGCAGGACTGCTTTACGTGGGCGCGCGAGGAACCTGGTATCCCAATCGCGGCATCGCCATGTCCAACTTTGATCTTGAATTCCATTACCCGCCGGGTTGGACTTTGGTGGCGACTGGGAAGCGAGTGGATGCCCCCGCCCCCATCGCGACCGCGCTGACAGAAGCGTCCCCGCCCGCCGAGCAATCGAGCCGCTGGGTTTCAGAGCGTCCCATCCCGGTAGCCGGATTCGACCTTGGCAAATATCAACATGTCGAAGCACGTGCAGGAGACGTACTGGTAAATGCCTACGCCACCAAAACTGTTGAACGCGGATTCCCCGGCGACAACGAGACCGCCGTCCCAGACATTCCCTCAATCAGCAGGACCGCCCCCCCGTTGTCAGCCACTGCGCCTCCACCTTCCCCTGCGCGGAATGAACAAACGGTCGCCAATATGTCCGCCCACGCCATCGAATCCTATGCGCGCTGGTTCGGACCTTATCCTTATCACCAACTGTCGGTCATGCAATTTCCCGGAAACATGAGCCAGGGCTGGCCGGGGCTGATCTTTCTCTCCAGTCTTTCCTATCTCAACAATGAAGAAAAATCTCACCTCCACCTTTCCCCTGTAGAAAAAACTCTCATCGACGTAGTCATAGGACATGAGACCGCGCACCAGTGGTGGGGCGATCTCGTCACTTGGAACGACTACCGCGATCAATGGATCCCGGAAGCGCTGGCGAATTACAGCGCGCTAATGCTGGTAGAAGCGGAAGATTCGACGAAATTCCACGAGGTGCTGGACAAATACCGGAACGACCTCTTCTTCAAGAACCCGGCTGGCGTGCGTTTGATGGAGGACGGCCCGGTCACCTTGGGAACACGCCTCTCTTGTTCCCAGTTCCCCACGGGCTATGAGGCGATCAGTTACGGACGCGGCACCTGGCTTTTTCACATGCTGCGCCACATGATGCGCGATGCAGAACCATCCGGTGGCACGGCAACCGCTGACTCCACTCTCGACGAGCCTTTCGTACGTGCACTGCGCAAGGTGCGCGAACGCTTCGAGGGAAAACCAATTACCACCCGGGAGTTGCTCCACGTGTTCGAGGAATACCTGCCGCGTCCTTTGTGGTATGAAGGCCGCAAGTCGCTGGACTGGTTTTACGACGGATGGGTCAATGGAACTGCGGTGCCCCACTTTGAAGTCCACGGAGTGAAGTATGTGGATAATGCGGGCGCCACCACTATCACTGGGACGCTTTTGCAGAAAGACGCCCCCGATGATCTGGTGACGCCGGTGCCACTGTACGTTTTCCACTCCGGAAAAATGACACTTCTGGGACGGGTGTTCGCCGATGGTCCCGAGACTCCGTTTCAGTTGACTGCGCCGCCTGGTGTCCGCAAGATCTTGATCGATCCCAACCAGACGCTGCTGGCACGCGAGCCGTAACGGGATGGCTTGAGTCCTTCCCACACTGCGCATCAAATTCCCGCAATGGATACGCCTATGACTTCGCTCCGTCGGGGATTCCAATTCGACACCTTGGGTCCGCCTGAAAACCAGTCAAAATGAATCCCTCCCCTTCGTGCTTGCCCCTTGCTTCGCATGGCTGACGAAATGCAACAGTCCGTCTGTACCTTCGAGCAAACCAATGCTGAATGTGACTCAAGCTGCCGCAAACGAAATCCGACCACCGGTTCGGCTCGACCCCTGCGCTGAGCCGTCCGCTGTTCAGAACACAATTCTGGTCGTAGAAGACGAAGCCTTCGTGCGCGAAGCCGCTTGCGACATTCTGGAGGGCGAAGGTTATCGCGTCTTGCGAGCGCGCAACGCGGCGGAAGCCCAGGCAGCATTTCGCCGACACAAGGGTGCCGTGCAGCTCTTGCTCTCGGATGTGGTTCTGCCTGGCCAGAACGGCCCCGCGCTGGCCAAGGACCTGCGGGCCGCTTGTCCAACACTCAAGGCAGTTTTCATCTCCGGCTACCCTTTAAACACAGTGAAAAGATATGGCCTGAGAATGGAACAAATCTCGTACTTACCCAAACCCTTCTCGGCCGAGTCCCTGCTGGGGAAGGTTAGGCAAATTCTGGAATCGAAAGAAGAACATATCTCTTAAAGCGGCGCGAGAACTCTAATCACCTCGCAAGCCCCAAAACACTATCACGGCTCACACCGATGCTTTATGCGCCCGCTCGCCGTAGTGAGTCGCCTCAAGAATCTCCCCCGGGATCTGCGTCAATGACACCACTCTTTGCAAGACCCCGGCTTCGGCACACGATCGCGGCATGTCGTTGATCGCGGTGACGATGTTGGCCGCCGCATCGTAGGCATTCTGAAACTGCACCGTGTTGGCCGCTTCTTCATCCAGCGAGACTCCGGAAATGCTTGCCCGCTGGTCCTGCAACTGGCTCAGAATCGATTGCGACGAGCTCAATTCCGCCGAGTCATTGGACACATCATTCCCCACCGAGTAGACGATGTTCGAATAGTAGTCCGTGGGCGATTGACCACCCGCGACCGGCTGATTTTGCACCGCCGCCAGCACGGTTAGGTTGCCATTGCTGCCCGCTGTTCCATCCGAACTGGCCGCGATTAGCGCCGGATCAGTGATGGCCACAGCCATGCCGGCCGCCGCCCCTTGCCCGGATGCGGGCGGTGGAACAAACAGATTCCCGCCGGCCTTTCCATTCAAGTCAAAACCCTGCTGATTGGCCGTATTCAGCGCGTTCGAGATCCCCGCCGCCAGTGTGTCCAGATTCGAAAGCAACCCGGGAATGGTCTGGTCTCTGGTCTGCAACAGGCCCTCCAAGTCCCCCGAAGTCAGATCGGCAGTGATGTCTGTGCCTTGCGCATAAATATCTTGTAGACCGGAAGCATTCGTTTGAGTGTTAAGTGCGAAACTCTGGCCACCCACCACTAGCGCCGTCCCGTTCGAGGTGGTTAGAGTCAGGCTGTTGCCGCTTTGAATGGTCGAAACATCGATCAGATTGGAAAGGTTCCCAATCAACACGTCGCGTTGATCGACCAGTGCGCTGGCATCCTGATTGACCCCCTGCAACTCGCTGATCTGGGTATTCAAAGTCGCAATCTGGCCGGTAAGAACATTCACCTGGCTCACATCCTGGCTGACGTTTGAATCCAGGTTCAATTGTTGCTGGCTCAGGTTGTTAGCTACATTGTTGAATGCCGTCGCCATGTTTCCCGCGGCAGTAAGGGCGCCTTGGCGCAAGGCAAGGTTGGTTGGGTCGGTCGAGATCTGATTCAGACTGCTGAAGAAGTTCGAGATTTCCGTTCCAATATCTCCGCTGCTGGTGGTGAACTGCACTTGCGCCTGCTGCATCGCCGTCAGCGATGCGTTCAGCTGCCCTTGCTGCTGGGTTTCTTCCTGAATCCGCATTTGCAAAATGGGATCGCGCAGGCTCTGCAGTTTCTCAAGCGACACTCCGGTTCCGTAGGTCACCGAACCCACGACGATCGGACTACTCTCGACTAACACTGGCTGCAGCCGTGAATAACCCGGAGTGTTGACGTTCGCGACATTGTTGGTGGTCGCATCCAGCGCGCCCTGTTCGGCCCCCAAAGCTCCAGTCGCAATCGCCAGCGATCCGTAGAGACTGCCCATGCTTTATCCCTTCGGTCTTATCACTTCCAAGTTCAGGCGGGAAAGTAATTTCGGGGCTGGGTAAGTTGTTCCCGAACTCGCCAACACCCGGCAAAAAATGTCCACCGTGCGGCGCTTGCGCCGCAACAATGCTGCGTACTTACGGTTCAGCTCCGCTACCCGTCTGGCTGTTTCTTGCAAATCATTGGCCAACCCGGCGTGGGTTCGAACGTAGCCCCTCACCGGAAATTCGACGGCAAGCGCACACAATTGCCGGCAGAGTTCCCGCTGTCGAGTGGTTTGCTGATCGAGTTTTGCCGGAGTGGTTGTCATCAGCTCCACTTGGGACCGCTCCAGCGAATCTGCCAAGGCCCGCAGCAAAGCCAGCCGTTGGATCAAAGGTTCAGGGAGAGAACAAGGAGAGATTGAAGCCATCTGAGTCCAGTTCAAGCCAGGCCGTCCACCCGTGGGGGCGTAGTTTCGGATAGGTCACTTGCGATTTCGTTCATGACTTCCCTTCACCTAGGCAGCGCGGTTCGTGGTCAATGCGGTCAGCAACGCGCCCGCCGTTTGTTGTGCCGACACCGGATAGTTGCCCTGCCGCACTTGCGCAGCCAACGCCTCCACTTTCCCCTGCCGGATTTCAGGCAATTGCAACACGGCCGTGCTCAGCGCCTGCACTCTGACCTGGTCAGTTGACAACCGCGTGCTGTCGGCCTGCACTTCTGCGCTTCCCGCTCCCGACACTGCCCGCGAACCTGTTTTCCCGGCTTGTCCCGCATCCAGTGTTTGCCCCACGTTCGCGTTTAAGTCGATTCTCATCAAAAATCTCCCCGCCTGCCTTTCTCCTTGCAATTCAGCTATCGTCGGCGGATTAGAAATCTTTAACCCCGCCTGCTCCACCCTACTCACACCTTCTGTCTTTTCATCTCATCGGCGGCTCTCTGGCAGACTTTAGTCTCCTCGCGCCCAAACCCCCACCAAAGTGCCACCCCTGACAATGGGGTTGTCGCAAACGTCCACTCGTGCTAGAAAATGAGACACGCCTCCACCTATGCCGACCGCCTCCCGATCCGCGCTCAGTTCCCGTCATAAGCCCACCGGCCCCAAGATCCGGGCTGCGGACGTGATCATTCCCGACAAGCTTTATTTCCGCATCGGAGAAGTCGCCGAGCTCTGCCGTCTGCCGGCCTATGTTCTGCGCTTCTGGGAGACCGAGTTTCCACACCTCAAGCCGGTCAAAAGCAGCACCGGCCAGCGGATGTATCGCCATAAGGACGTGGAGAGCGTATTGCGCATCAAGAAGTTGCTTTACGAGGAGGGTTTCACCATTGCCGGTGCTCGCCAGCAGTTAAAAATTGAGACCAAGACCGACAAGAAGCAAACGCCCTTGCCCTTTCCCGAACGCGCTTCCGACCTCAAGTACATACGCCAGGGACTGAAAGACATTCTTGGCTTGCTGTCTACCCGGCACTAATTCCGGGAAATCAGATCGCATCGCACGCCACACGGAACCCGTAGTCGGCATACTTGAACTGGGGTGGAATGCTGGAGCGGGCCGCGCAACGCGTCACCTTAATATGATGACGCCACGACCCGCCGCGCGATGAGCGGCGCTCACCCGACTCCGGCCCGCGCGGGTTCCGCTCCGGCGAAGACGCATAGTAACCGGCGTGAAACCAGTCGCTGCACCATTCGTGCACGTTTGCACACATATCGCGGAGACCGAATCTGTTGGCATCTGAAGACCCCACCGCCTCCGGCCCTTTCGTCCAGCGCAGCGCATAGTCCCGCAAAGATTCGGGTGGAGCATCGCCCCAAGGAAAGAGCTTGCCATCCACTCCGCCGCGCGCTGCGCGCTCCCACTCCGCCTCGGTCGGCAAACGGTAATGAGGCCCCTGCTTGCCGCTCAACCACTCGCAATATCGGACCGCTTCAAACCATGAAATCGCCACCACCGGCTGCCGTGGATGATTGAAGCTAGCGTCGTCCCACAAAGGTGGCCTCTCGGCTCCGGTTGCCTGCACGAAACTCGCATACTCTTGGTTGGTCACCTGGCACTCGGCCAGCCGGAAACCATCCACCCACACTCGATGCACTGGGTGTTCGTTGTCCTGACCATCCTCCGACCCCATCAGAAACCAGCCCGCGGGAATTGACACCAGCTTGGGCGCATCATCGTTCTCGTGTAGGCTGGTTGGCTGCCGAATAGCGCTCACAGTATGCAGAGCCTAGCACAAGTTTTCGGAAGGAGAATATTCGTGAAGAAACTTAAATTCAAAACCAAACTCGTGGGTCAGGCGGGCAGCTCGGTGGCCGCAGTGAACGCGCCATTCGACGTGAAGGAAGTCTTCGGCACCATCGCCCGCGTGCCGGTGCGCGGCACCATCAACGATTTTCCCTTTCGCTCCTCGCTGATGCCCATGGGCGGCTGCCACTTCATGGCCGTAAACCGCACCATGCGCGAGGGCGCCAATTGCAAAGCCGGAGACACGGTCTCCGTTGTGATGGAGCGAGACACGGCCCCGCGTGTCGTCGACGTTCCCGCCGTCCTCAAGAAAGCCTTGGCCAAGAACAAAACAGCGCAAGCCAACTGGAAGAAATATTCATTCAGCAATCAAAAGGAAATGGCGCTCGCCATCACCGGAGCCAAGCAGGAGGAAACTCGGGCCCGCCGTCTGGGCCGAATCATGGACATTGTCAAAGCCGGAAAGAAGTGGACACCGTAGACTCCTTCTCATGTACGCAGCACCCCCACCACCCGCGCCACGTCATTCTCCTGAAACAAACGTATCCCCGCCACTCCCGCCGCTCCCGCATCCACGCACGCGCGCGCATTCTCCAGAGTCACTCCACCCAGCGCCAAAACTTTGATCGGCTGCTCGCATGCTGCACGCAGAGTACCCAATCCAGCGGCCGAAAAACCCTGCTTCTCAAACACCGGAGCCAACACCGCCACATCCGCTCCTTCCGCCGCTGCGCGGGCGACCTCAGCCGGCGAATGGCACGATACGCTGATCACCGGCGCCGCACCCGTACTTCGCCGCCACACGGCTCGCACCTCGCCCGCCGAAACATCCTCCGAGCGCAAATGCACTCCATCCGCGCCACAGGCAATCGCTACGTCAGTCCGCGAGTTGATCAGCAGCCGTGTCCGCGACGAATTTTCCCGCACCGTGCGCACGGCGTCCCGAGCCAGAGCTTCCAGTTCGCGCACACTTAGGTCCTTTTCGCGTAACTGAATAAACTCCACCCCACAGCGTGCTGCTTCCGCAATCTTCGCCAGCAAAGCACGGCGCCGGGACATTTCATCGCCGGTAAACCGCGTCCGATCAGTAATGTAGTAGAGCAGCAAAGCGGTTGACCGGTTCGGCTTCAAAGTTAGTGCATTTTTCTTGACTTCGCGTTCTTAGCGGCAGTTCTTGGCGAACTTTGCGGTTAAGAAGTACTCGATTAACGCAGGGGGATGCAAAAATAACCAGCAATACTGCGGAACTCAGCTACGGGTTCGTCTTCGCAATCTCCGGCATAGCAGTGGCATTACGCCTCGGTTCCGGACCCAGGTGATACTTGGTCAATCCATCGCGCAGGAACTCGAACCCTTCCTCCGGCGAGTCCACAAACTTGAACAGCTCCAGGTCTTCCTGCGACACTGTCCCCGAATCCACCAGTGCCTGAAAATTGAGCACCTGGTTCCAGTACTTTTTGCCATAAATGACAACCAGAATCTTCTTCGCCAGCTTTTGCGTCTGCGCCAGCGTCAGAATCTCGAATAGCTCGTCCAGCGTTCCAAATCCACCAGGGAAAATCACCAGTCCCTTTGCCAGATATGCAAACCAGAACTTGCGCATGAAGAAGTAATGGAATTCGAAATTCAGAGACGGAGTGATGTGCGGATTCGGGTTCTGCTCAAAGGGCAGATTGATATTCAATCCGATGGTCTTCGCGCCCGCCTCCTTCGCACCCAGGTTGGCCGCTTCCATAATCCCCGGGCCTCCGCCAGTAGTAACTACGAACCGACGTCGGCGTGCGGGAATCTGAATCGACCACTGGCTCAGCAAGAAAGCCAGGCGGCGCGCCTCCTCGTAATACTTCGCCATATCTACGGCTGCCAGCGCCTGCTTCCGCTTCAGCGCCCCTCCAGCGCCTGCTGATTTCCCGCCACCGTCCAGCGCGGCCAGATTCTTTTCAGAGACCTTGCGGCTCTCGAACCGCGCCGACCCGAAAAACACTACTGTGTCTTGGATCTGTTCCCGGCGAAAACGCGCCAGCGGCTCAGAATACTCAGACAGAATACGGAGAACTCGTCCGTCGGGACTATTGAGAAACGTAGCGTTCTCATAAGCCAGAGGCGCGCGTTTGGATTGATTTTCATTCATGGCCAGATTCTCTTTCGTGAACCGAAGAATACTTCAGGACCGTTCCCCTTCGTGGTAGTGGATCGCTTCCCAAAACCCGATCCAGATGTCCAGTATCCCCAGGCCGCTGCAAAGCCCCCGAAAGAACCCATTGGCTACGACGGCCCGCAATGAAGGATAAGTCAGCAGCAGTCGGTTGTCAGTCCACTCCGGCCGCCAGGGAAGGATTACCAGCAACACTCCGACCACCGCACAAACAAATACAAACAGCAGCACCGTGACTCGGTGCAGCCAAAGATCGAGCGGCGTAAGGCGAGGAGATTCGCGGTTTTTTGATCCGGATTCTATTACTGCGGACGAACCAGCAGGCCGCTCGGGGGAATCGATCCCCACCCCAACCGTAGCTGACGGTCTGTCCTGGGAAGTCTTGTCCTGGAAAATCCTGGGATCTGCCGTCACGCGGCACTCCTGAAAAATAGAGGCCGCTGGATTTGGTGAGACCACGTCCCAAGCCTTGGGGAAGATTGACCCATCGGGACATTCTACGACTTCAGGGTCTTAATCCGCTCGGCAACGTCGCGATAGTCAATATTGCTGCCGTACACTTCCATAAAGTGACTCAAGGCAGCCATCTTATTTCCCGCGACTTCGTAGGATGAGGCGAGTTCGTAATGCAGGGCGGTACGAGTGTCTGCGTCCAGCGTCGGCAACGTGAGTGCTTTCTCATACCAGCGAATGGCCGCTTCCGGCACGCCCTTGTCCAGGAAACACTGTGCCAGCCAGGTATAAGTTTGCATGATTTGCGGGAAGGGATTCCCGTGCTCCACCGATTGGCACACCTTCTGCAGCTCACCAATGGCTTCATCCAGCAAGCCCATTTCGCGGAAAGCGACCCCGAGGTTGTAATGGGTTTCTGGATCTTCCTCCGCGCTGGTGGTTTCCTCTTCCAACTCGTGCTTCAGCTCTCCAAACATGTCCGCCAGGTCTACTCCCGCCCCGGCATCAGACTTGGAGGGCGGAACGGCTCCGGGTACTTGTGGAGCTAACGGTCGAATGGTTGAGGGTTGATAAGTAAATGTCGGAGAAGCCACCGGTGCAGCCGCAGCAGCCGCTGCCATTGCCGCTGGAACCGCGGGCGGCTGTGGAACCGGCACAGTCTGTGCTGGAACTGGTGCGGCCTGCGCCACCGGAGCCTCGGCCAGGAAACTATCTCCCAGAGAAGATTCCAGATCGCTTACCAATGCGTCCAGCGCCGGGGCTGGTTGCGCATCGGTGGCCGCCGCCATGACCGGTTCAGTTTCGGCTTTGACGGCAAATTCCTGGGCGGTTGTCTGCGGCAGGAACCCGTCTCCCAAAGAAGACTCTAGATCGCTGACGAATGCATCGAGCGCCGCCGGGGCCGGCGCCGGAGTCGCCGGATCTTCCTCGACCTGCACCGGGTTCTCAGCTACTTCCACCGAGACCACTTCAGCCGCTGGCGCCTGTTTCCTGGCATCCTCGAGTTCGGCACGGAGCATCTCCAGCTTGGCCGTATCGGGTTTCAATTGTTCCAGCTTACGGAAGGCAGCTTGCGCTTCCTCCGTCATACCATTGGCCAGGTAAAAACGAATCTCTTCTATAGCATCGGCAACAGCGGCTTCGGAAGGCTCAGCGCCTGGCTTGTGACTCGGCGCGTCGCTCTTCTTGTTGCTGGCTGCTGGCGCTTCGGCAAAACCTTCTTCCCATTCCGCGGAAAGATCAATCTCCTGGCTGGGCGCGGCCTCTACCGCGAACTCGGCGGTCTCCGCTTGCCCCTCGGCCGCATGGAAGAAGGGTCCGGATTCTTCTGCGGCCGCGGCTGGAGCCGTTTCCATCGCCGCGTCAGCGATCTCGCTGACCTGCTCTTCTTCGCTGACCACCGCAGATTCCACTCGCGCCGCCGCCCGGTCCGAAAGCGCTGGCGTCGAAGCCGCGCGCTCCTCGTACTTCGCGGACAGTTCGCCGTAGCGACTAGCTTCGTCAGGACATCCCGCTTCGTGGTAAATACTTTCCAGTGTGCGGCAGCAAACTGCCGCTTCCGTGAACCGTTGCGCCCGGGTGTGCAGCGCCGCCAGGCGTTGATTGATGCGCAAATCCCGCGGCGCCTGCGGCAGAGCCGACATCAAAGGTCCCAGCGCCTTGGCCGGCATATTGTAAGAAATGAACAGTTCAGCATCGGTCAGCGCTGCACGCACCGCCAACGCCACCGGGTCAGCGTAGCGCTGATCAATGAAAGGCGCCGTGGCCTCCAGTTCATCCACCATCACTGCGCCTTCTTCCGCACTGATAAGCCGTGCTCCGGAGGAAGTACCGAGCTTGCCCAGCACTTGCTGATAGTTGCGGGCATGTAACTGGTTGTCGGGCTCGAGCTGGGTCAATTTCAGATAGTAGTCGCGCGCCTTCTCCAGTTGGTCGGACTGCACATAGGCATGCGCGAGCAATTCGTATACTTCAGTGATGTGGGACGTGTCGCCGGCCTTGTGTAGCAGTTCGAGCAAGGTCTCGAGTGCCGCTGAATTCTCGCGGAGATGCCCAATCAGAGAGTGCAAATTCTCTATCGTCTTCCCCGAGTCCGCGGCCAGCAATCGATCGCAGTGTTGTTGATAAACCTGTAAGGCCTCGGCAAAGTGACCCGCCGTCATCAACGCCTCGGCATAACTCAGGACTGCCGTGATGTCGTTGTGCACGGAAAGCAGTTTTCCCGCCAGCGTTCCCGCGTCAGTCAGTCGCCCGGTTTGAACGTAAGCTTGCAATAAGGTTCGCAAGCCGTCAGGATTACTGTCCAGATCGGCAACTTTTTCCAGACACTCGACAGTCGCCGCCATGTCGCCCGCATCAAACGCATTCCGGCCCCGCAGCAGCAAAGCGTAACTGCTGCCCGGATCCAGCTTCAACATTCTTTGCAGAATCTCTTCCGCTCCCTCTAACTGGCCTTTGGAACGTAACGTCTCGGCGGCGGCGGAGAAAATCTGCCAGGCTTCATTCTTCTTCCCCAGCCGCACATAAACTTCGGCCAGTTTGGTGCGCATGGCCACGTTTTCCGGGTCCATCTCCAGAGTCTTCTGGAAAATGCGGACCGCCTGCTCCAATTCCCCATTGCGAAGGAACTCATCCGCCACTTGCAGGTACTGCGCGCGCGCGTCGTTAAACAATCCTTGTTGGGTATACAACTCGGCCAACCGGAGCACGCAGTCGAGCGAAGACTTCAGCTTGCTCAACTTCTTGTACATAGCGATGGCTTTGACCGTGAAGCCCTGCGATGCATAGGCATCGCCCACAGTCTTGAAACATTCCACCGCTTTCTCTTGGTTGCCCAGCCGCGAGTACAGATCGCCCACGGTGTTTGCCACCGTCAAATCCTTGGCGTCTGCTTTCAGAACCTTTTCGTATTCAGTGATGGCGTTTTGCAGCTTGCCCTGCTGGACAAACTTCTCCGCAGCACTGAGCACCTTTTGTTTGTTGAAGCCAAACCCAAACGCCATAGAAGTGTGGACTCCAGCTCCGTTTCAACTCTTAGCCCGAGAACCTTTTCACCGACCTGTTTCCGGCAAGCGGACCATCCCCAACCCGGCCACTCAGCTATCGGGAAATGTTCTTTCGGACAAGGGTCATTGTACGGCTGGGTCTTCAGAATCGTATGGTTACCAAGGGTTACCGAAAGGGAGTGTACGAGTGGGTCTCGGCCAGGATCGCAGCCTTTTGCGGTTGGCGGCTGCATCAATGCTGCGCTGCTGAATCTTAGGGAAAAGCTCGACGCCAACTCCGCCAATTACTCCCGTAACCTCACTCACCAGCAACATCCCGCCCCGCTTCGGGTTAACATTTGTGAAGAGGGATTCCGCATGAAGCAGCTTTTGGCTTTCACTGTGTTTGCACTTTGCCCGTTGTGGGCGCAACAACCCGCGTCTCCCGCGATGAATATGCCGGCTCACGATACGCAGGCTATGCCAGGAATGGACGACGACGGCGCCACCCACGCTATGAGCTCCATGGAAGGTCATCACATGGACATGGGCCCCCACATGAAGATGACTCCCATGCGCGCTCTTCAGCCGGGTGATCAGGAAAAAGCCGACCAGGTCGTGCAAGCCGCTCGTCGTGCCGCCGAAAAATACACTGATTACAAAGTCGCCCTGGCAGACGGTTTCAAGATCTTCATGCCCGACCGGCCGCAGAAGCAATATCACTTCACCAACTACAAGTATGGATTCGAGGCCGCGTTCAGTTTCAATCCCGACCATCCTACTTCGCTGCTCTATGAGAAGAACGGTGATGGCTATAAGCTGATCGGCGTCATGTACACCGCCCGCAAAACTGCCACGCTGGAAGACCTCGACGCACGCGTGCCGCTCAGCATCGCACAGTGGCATGCCCACGTGAACCTATGCTTGCCTCCGGCGGAGACGACTGATGCGGGAAAACCCAACTCGCAATTTGGTTTCCACGGTTCGATCACCACCCAGGCAGAGTGCGACGCAGTCGGCGGCCGCTTCATGCCCCAGGTCTTCGGCTGGATGGTCCACGTCTATCCCTTCGCAGAAAAGTCAGAAGACATCTGGTCCGTCGAGCGCCAGGCCCACGAGCACATGGACTAAGCTGAGGCGAGGCAGTATGTTGGGCGCTACGCGATTGAGCAGGATGCTTCCTTGATCGCCTCACCCAACTCCTCCACCGCCCAGCCAATCTCCTCACTTGTAATCACCGCCGGAGGCGCAATCAGCAAATGGTCTCCCGCAACTCCATCTACACACCCTTGCATGGGATAAACTAATAACCCTCGCTTCGCCGCCGCTTCCGCCACGCGCCCAGCAAAGTTTAACTTAGGCTCAAACGGTCTTTTACTGGTCTTGTCAGCTACGAACTCGACTCCCCACAACAGCCCGATCCCCCGCACATCGCCGACCGCATCCCAGTGACGCAACTTCTCTAGCCCAACCTTTAGCAACGCCGCTGCCGATCCAGTTCGCGATCCATCCGCTGCCCCCACCAGATTCTGCCGCTGCAACACCTTCAACACCGCCCGCCCCGCCGCCACCGAAATCGGATGCGAGTTATAAGTAAACCCATGCATGAACGCCCCCGATCCCTCTGCGATAGCACCTGCAACCTTCTTCGTCACCAGCACCGCTCCTAGCGGCGCATAACCACTCGACAACCCCTTGGCCGTAACCAGAATGTCCGCCGCAACGTCCCAGTGTTCAACAGCAAAATTCCGTCCCGTGCGTCCCATGCCAGTCATCACTTCGTCTGCAATCAGAAGTACGCCCTGCCGCCGGCAAATCTCTGCCACACTTTGCAAATATCCCGGAGGCGGCACTACCGCACCCAAAGTCGCCCCGCTTACCGGCTCGAAAATGAACGCAGCCGCCTGTCCATTCGCCGCTCCAATCGCCTTCTCAAGATCAGCCGCGTACTCTTGTCCGCAATTTCGACAGCCGTCGGTGCAGTCATACGCACAGCGATAGCAATACGGAAACGCCACATGCGCGAACTCTCGCACCATCGGCAAATACATCTCCCGCCGCCGCCTGTTCCCTGAAACCGCTAAAGCTCCCAGCGTTGACCCGTGATAACTCTGGCCACGGCTGATCACCTGATACCGCCCGCCCTGCCCAATCTCGACTTGATATTGCCGCGCCAGCTTCAACGCCGTCTCAATCGCCTCCGATCCGCCGCTGGTGAAGTACACGCAACCGCCGGCGAAATTCTTCCCGGCGAATTCCAGTAACTCCTTCGCATACTCCTCGGCTATCGGCGTAGTGAACTGGCTGCTATGGACAAACTCCAACTGGTTCGCCTGATCCACCATCGCCGTGGCAATTTCTGCCACTCCGTGCCCAATGAAGTTCACGGCCGCCGATCCAGCGAAATCTAAATACCGCTTTCCGTCGGCATCCCACACGTACATGGCTTCTCCGCGCGTCGCGGAAGCAAACGTCTTTCGAAATGACCGTCGCAATAACGCGGAACGAGCTGGACGAACACTAATATCGCTCACGCCTCGGATTATCTGGCGCAGTGCCAACCGCTGTCAAAGTTCCGCGATGAAGTGACTCACGGCTATCAACTCCACACGCCGGGAACTCTGCTACGCTCTGGATAACCACTCACGATGAGCAAACTTCTGCGCTATCTCCGGCCTTCGCACCAGCACAGCGTCATCTCGGCAACCGTGCTGCTGATGTCGGCCGTCATGGCTTCGCGTGTCATCGGATACGTCCGCGAGGCCTACATCGCCTGGGCTTTCGGCGCCGGCCCCCAGACCGACGCTTACGTCGCTGGCTTCACCATTCCCGACTGGCTGAACTACCTGGTCGCCGGCGGCACCGCCTCCATCACCTTTGTTTCCATCTACACTCGTTTTCTCGCCGAGAAGAAAGAAGAAGACGCGCAGAAGACCTTTTCCATCATCATTACTGTGATGACCGTCGTCCTGGGGATCGGCACCGCCCTCGCCGAAATCTTCACTCCTCAGATCGAGCGCCACCTATTCAGTGGCTTCAACCCCGGCCAACTCGCCCTCTGTGTTCATCTCACCCGCATCCTGCTGCCTGCACAGATCTTCTTCTACGTCGGCGGCGTCGTCTCCGCGGTGTTGCTCTCGCGCCGCCTGTTCCTGTTTCCTGCTTTCGGTCCACTGCTCTACAACGTGGCCATCATCATGGGCGGAGTCCTGTTCTCCCATCAACTGGGAATCTCCTCGCTCGCCTACGGTGCTCTAACCGGCGCCATCCTCGGGCCTTTTCTGATCAATGCCATCGGAGCTGCCAGCATCGGAACCGGCTACCGCATCTCTTTCGACATTCGCAACCCCGCCTTCCGCGAATGGGTTCGCATGTCCATTCCCCTGATGATCGGAGTCTCACTGGTTACCGCCGACGATTGGATTCTCCGCTACTTCGCCTCAGGCAGCGTCGGAGACATCACTCGCCTGAACTATGCCAAACGCCTCTTCGCCGTACCCATCGCCGTATTAGGACAAGCCACTGGTCAGGCTTCGCTACCTTTCTTCGCCCGTCTGTTCGGCGAAAAACGCATGCCTGAATTTGCCGCGACAGTGAACGCGTCGATTTCTCGCATCGTGGCCGCCTCGCTCCTGGCGACCAGTTTGATGACCGCGACTGCATTGCCCCTGATGGATCTGGTCTATCGCCGCGGACACTTCCACTTCTCAGATTCCGAAACCACCGCCATCTATTTCTTCTGGTTCTCGTTGTCGCTGGCGTTGTGGGCGGCACAATCGCTTTACTCCCGCGCTTTCTATGCTGCCGGTAACACTCTGACTCCCATGGTCGCCAGCACACTCATCACGCTCGCCTCCATTCCCATGTATTCCGCGCTCTATCACGCATTTTCCACCCCCGGACTCGCCATCGCTTCCGACCTGGGAATCCTGGCCAATACTCTGGCCGTGGCCATGCTTCTCCACCAACGTAAGCTGGTGCCGATTGATGGATTGCAATGGAGAGAATTAGGCAAGGCAAGTATTACCGCAGTGATTGCGGGACTGCTGAGTTATTGGGTTGCGAGTGGAGTGGTGATTCAGGGCAGCCGTATGGCCGAATGCAAATCGCTGGCGTTGACTACGCTCACTTGGGCCGGAGCTGTCGCCGCCGGCCTATGGCTCACACGATCACACTTGCTTCACGATCTGCTCAACCGGAAGAGCACGAATTACCCCCGCGTTGCAGAAAAAAGCGCTGAAGAACTCAGTCGTGGCGTCGAGCCGTAAGCCTTCACTTTACCTCTACGGAAACACCCGAAACAGATCCTTAAGATCTGTCTCCTGGCCCGCATCGCCGAGAAATGGAGATACACCGAAAATTTCCTCCAGCGTTCGCAGCGTCGATCCGTGGGTGTAGTGAATCGTGTTGGAGTATCCGCCGCCTTTGGCGAACGGGGAAAGAACAATCATCCCGATGGGCCCATCGCCTTCATTAGCTTCGTCCCAGGTGATGAACAATACTCCATCCTTCTTATACGCAGCCGAGTTAAGAATTGCGGGCACATTCTGCGAAAGCCAGGTGTCTCCATCTGGGATGTTCCCGGCAGTACAACTATCGTGCATGTCGTCGCACAGATTCGGGGTTATGAAGTTGTAGCTTGCCACTGTATTACTCTGCAGGTCCCCAGCCAATTCCGTATAAGGCCGCACATTCGCAATGCAATACGAAGAATTGGGATTCTGATTGCCGGTCACATCATCGAAATAGACGAACGCATCATGTTTCGGCGCGTACAATTGACTGCCGTTGGGATCTACCGGCCCCTCATTTACCAGCGGACAGTCAGTGCCGTTGATATTTTCCTCGTACGCCTTCCATGAGATGCCGGCATTCTTGAGCAACGTCACCAGATGCTGAGTAGTGTTCTGCGAATTCTGGCTGGGCAGACCATCATTGAGAATCCCAAAATTGGTTCCTGCTTCCAGCCACAAATAGTTCGGCAGACTGGGATGGAGGTTCGGCGGGTTGTAATAGGCCTCAGCATGCGAGGCGATGGGGAGAAGCGTGTTGTTAATATACGGCGCTTCAGAGTTACCTTTGATGTCCAGAGTTCCGTCACCCGTCCAGTTGTGATTCTCCATGAGAATGATAAATACAGTCCGGATGTGATGAGGCGTCGGACTCACCGTCCCATTCGCCTTTTTCGTCGCGGCAGCCCACAAACTGTGCGCTGCACCAATTACGAAAATACCGGCCAGCAAAGCAATTAGGATTCTTGAACTGATGCGGGTCATACGAATCTCCTTGCGCGGCGCTCTAAACGGCAGGAATACTCATCAGCTTGGTGACGATATAAGAAAAGCGGGCTTCTTCGCAAGCGCAAAAGCTTTCGCGAAGACCGCCCGCCATTGATCGTGTAACTAACTCTTAAGCGCGTGCCGCTACGGCTTCGGTCGAGCTGGCCGTTGCCGACTTCACTTCTTCACCGTTGGGCTTTTGTCCGGCCTTGCGGATATCGATGCCGCCCTTGAAGAACGCGCCATCCTCAATCGAAATGCGTGCCGCCACCACATCGCCAGTCAACGATCCGTCGCTACGGATGTCCACCCGGTCACTGGCGGTCAGGTTGCCGCGAACCTTTCCCAACACCACAATCTCGCGCGCATTGATGTTCGCCGCAACCACGCCATTGCGTCCAACCGTCACCCGGTTGCCCGCCAGGTTGATCGATCCTTCGACTCGCCCATCAATATAGAGCGACTCCGAACCGCTCACCTCTCCTTTAATAACCAAAGACTTGCCAATCGTCGCCTGGTCGGCCGCAGTCGCTGTAACCGGTCGCCCCGCCGGCTCGGGACTCGAAGTCATGGGAGTAGGCATGGCCGGACGCTCGGGTTCACCCGGCCGCATTGGAGTCGTAGGAGTCTGAGTCGTGGGCTTCCACATGGCGCTAGTATTCCTTTCCTGAGTGGAGATAGAAGAATCTGTATGGCATTTCAATCACCAAACCGCATTTTACTCCGCAAACCCTGTGCCGTCTTGTGGAAATTGGTTGATTAACCCGCCACCTGTCTCTCTTGAACCGCGCAATTTATCCCTACCCCAAGGCAGTTCTTGCTCCCTTCCGGTATCCTGACTGAGAACTCAGACCGGCAACTGAGAACAGGCTTTACCACCAAATGCTCTCGGATTCGATTATCCTCAAGAAACTCGAACGCCTACCCAAGCGGACCGCCGGCTATAAGCAATTAGTCCGCGAGATGGGCCTCCACGGCGATGCCCGCCGTGACCTCTCCGACCGCCTCGAACGCCTGGTCGCCAGCGGCCAACTTATCCAGGTCGATTCTGGCCACTATGCTCTCCCCCAGCCCGTCACCAGCAAGAATATGGTCGTCGGCAAGCTAAGCATGCATCGCGATGGCTTTGGCTTCGTCACGCCCGACCCCACTTCCCTCAACGAATCGCTGAAATCCCGCCTTTCGGGGGACATCTTTATCCCACCACCAGCCGTTGGCACCGCCATGCACGGTGACCTCGTTCTGGTTGAAATCGTCAATGTCCGGCCCGACGGCCGCGCCGAAGGCCGTATTATCCGCCCCGTCAACCGCGCGCATGCCACCGTCGTAGGCATCTTCCACTACGGCCCGCGCCGCAACTACGTAACCCCCATCGACCAAAAGATCTCGCAGGACATAACCATCCCCCCCGGCATGGAGCGCCCAGATTTAGCATCCCCTGTGCCCCCTGTGCCCTCTGTGGTTAATTCAGTTTCCAGACCACAGGGGGCCAAGAAGCAAAACGATCCTCACCGGGTCCTGGGCGAAGAAGCCGCCCACCGCGCAACCTGGGACGATCTCGAAAACGTCGTCGTTGACGTCGAAATCACCGACTGGCCCAGCGCCACCCAAAACCCCCGCGGCAAAGTGGTCGAAATTCTCGGCTACCAGGACGACTTCGGCGTGGACGTCGAAATCATCATTCGCAAGTTTCATCTTCCTCACCGTTTTCCGCCGGAAGTGTTGGCGCAGGCACAGGCAGTTGAGCCCATCATCCCCGCTTCCGAAATCAGCACCCGCCGTGACTTTCGCGATTTCCCCATCGTGACCATCGACGGTGAAACCGCCCGCGACTTCGACGACGCCGTGACCGTCCGCCGCCTCGACAATGGCAATTTCGAGCTGCAAGTCCACATTGCCGACGTCGCCCAATACGTCACTCCCGGCTCCGCGCTCGATCACGAAGCCCGCCTGCGTGGCACCAGTGTCTATTTCCCTGACCGCGCCGTGCCCATGCTGCCGCTCGAACTCTCCACCGACATTTGCAGCCTGCGCCCGCAAGTCGATCGCCTCGTTCTCTCCTGCGTTATGGAAATCGACCATCACGGCCAGATCGTCAACTATGACCTATCGGAAGGCATCATCCGTTCCGCCGAGCGCATGACCTACACAGATGTAAGCGCCATCATCGACGGTGACAGCGCCTTGCGCCAGCGTTACGCTCCCTTGATTGGCACATTTGAAATGATGCGCGACCTCGCCCTGATCCTCAATCGCAAGCGCGAACGCCGCGGCTCCATCGACTTCGATCTCCCCGAACCCATCATCGAATTCGACGACCACGGTCTCATGAAGAGCATCACCCGCTCCGAGCGCAACCTCGCGCATCGTCTAATCGAAGAATTCATGCTCTCCGCCAACGAAACTGTCGCCGGATATCTCGAGAGCCGCCGCATCGCTTCGCTCTACCGCATCCACGAAAAACCCGACGCCAAACGTGTCTACGATTTCGAAGTCATCGCAGCCACTTTCGGCTATTCGCTAGGCGTCGGCCCACTGCCTATTCAGCGTGTGCAGTTCAAGTCCGACCGCCGCTCCAGCTACGGCACGGGCAAACGCCCGCGTGAAATCGAAATCCCCAAAGAGGTCCACATCACGCCGCGTATGTACCAGAAGCTGACCGAGAAAATCGCCGGCAAGCCCGAAGAGCGGATTCTCTCCTTCCTGATGCTGCGCTCTCTAAAGCAAGCTCGCTACTCCGAAGAAAATCTTGGACACTTCGCCCTGGCCGCGCCCACCTACACCCACTTCACTTCCCCCATCCGCCGCTATCCCGATCTGATCGTCCACCGCATCCTGAAAGAAGTTCTAAGTGTGGCGCGGGCGCCCTCGCCCGCGAAAGCCATCCAGCACGCCACCCAAGACACCCCCTCCCCCTGGTCCAAACGCCGCGACCACGCCGCCCACCGTGACGCGCTCGCTCCCGTCACCGGCCCCATCCCGCTCGACGAACTCCACGACATCGCCGAAGAATCCAGCCACGCCGAGCGCCGCGCCGACGAAGCCGAGCGCGATCTCATGGAATGGAAGAAAGTGAAATTCATGGAAGACCGCGTCGGCGAAGACTTCGACGGCCTCATCATCAGCGTCACCAAGTTCGGCTTCTTCGTCGAACTGACAGATCTCTTCGTCGAAGGCCTGGTCCCGCTCGCCTCGCTTACCGACGACCGTTACACCTACCACGAAAACACCCGCGAAATTATCGGTCAGCACAACCGCCGCATCTTCAGTCTGGGCGAGAAAATCCGCGTCCTCGTAGACCGCATCGACCCCGTCGAAAAGAAAATCCAGTTCGCGATTGTCGAAGAGAAACAGAAACCACGTAAGGGCGGACGTCCTCGTCCATCCGGCCGAGCTTCGCTCGGCTGAGAGATCACTTCTTCACCCGGACCGCGGGCCTCTGATGTAGAATGACTAAGTCAGACCCTGCCGCCGCATCCCACCGGATGTCGCGGTTTTCCTGCCGTCGGGACGTGGCTCAGCCTGGTAGAGCACTCGCTTGGGGTGCGAGGGGTCGGCAGTTCAAATCTGCCCGTCCCGACCATTTACTCCCCCACCGTAGTCAGTTCTCCTTCGAGCCCACCTCCATCAACCGCTTCGTCATCAGCACCAGCCCCAGAATCTGCGTCCACTCCGACACGATATTTCCCACCACTTGTCCCCACCGGCTGTTTGGGTTCATGGCCCTGAATGCCAGCACCCAGGCAATACCCGTTACTAGTAGAAATATCGTCAACGAGTGCTCGCGCAAGAATTCCACCACTGCCGGCCGCATTTTTCCTTGCGGCTGCTTGCTCTCACTC
>Ga0307478_10000193_pt1 | contig 70734 bp, 65 predicted proteins | sample atmos_gasesECM4C_2_FD_203713 | JGI IMG/M metagenome (GOLD analysis project Ga0307478, IMG submission 203713) | Hardwood forest soil microbial communities from Morgan-Monroe State Forest, Indiana, United States - atmos_gasesECM4C_05 | ecosystem: Environmental > Terrestrial > Soil > Temperate...
AGTATGTTGGTCGGCCGACTCGGCCGCACCGTAGCGAGCCCGGATGCCGTGAATGCTGTGGCGGTTCTCGTCACCAATGACCGTGGAACCTGGCTGCTGAAGCGTCCACAGGATTACGCCTCCGCTGAGTTCCAGGAACTGGTTGGCTTGGCACGAAATCGCGCCTTGACCGACCTCTATACGCGCGGTCGCATACAACTGTCCGATCGGCGGACCGCGCCACCTCTAGACCCCGGCCACAATTTCTCGATCAATCGATGGTCGCTCTACGCTCCCGGAACAACTTATTTCCTACCGATCATCGAAACCACCGCGCTCACGATCAATGCGCTCCTCGAGTTGTTCAGCGAGGAAATGGGGATTTTCTTGCGTGACGAGCGGGCGTGGTTCGGGCCAGCCGGCGTCGGTCGCTTTGCGCGCAGCAAGGGTGGCCACCTTCACGACAAACCGCATGACCTGCGCTCAGCCACGATTCAAATGATGGAAACGGCGCTGCTTGAGTCCATGGCGACCGAGCACGGAATGGTCCTGCAGAACCTTGCGCTCATGACCGAAGCGTTGGGATTGGGCGGCTTCCCGAACTTTGCGCGACACGAGTACAGCTGGTTTAGAGCGATCGGCTTCCGCATGCACTCCATGCCGGCCAGCCTCTACGCTGGTGCCCCGGGTTTTCTCTCTGTGCTGGCGCGATGGTTTGTTAAAGATCCCGAACTCGTGTATCCGGTCGGACTGGAAAAGGACGACAGAGCACTGCTGAAACCCTTCTGCCCTCCTTATTACAGATCCATGGAGGAAGCCGTCCTCGCCTTCTTGCAAACGAAGTTCGGGCCGGATGGTGGCTACCGCGATGGAGCGCGTGAGAGCGCGTGGCGCGATGCGGATTCTGCCGCCAAAATACCGGCGCCGAGCGCGGCGGCGGTGCAGGCGACGATTGCATATTGTGACTACATTTTGCGACGTTACGGACGATTTCCCGCCTACACTGCGCCGTTCCGGACAGTCATTGGGTTCCAGGCCGGTCATGTGGACGTCGACTTCTATGACCGCTTTTACCGTCCAAATGCGCTTCCCGACTCTGTGCGGGCGTGCACGGAACGAGCTATCCGCAACTCACAAGTGGCGCGAAGCGCGAAATCACCGCGCTGATCTTGCGGGAACGAGCCCGCTCGACGCGGTTTTGCTATCCCCAGAGAATCGAGACAGTCGGGGACGGTACCCGTTGCGGGTGCGCACCTTGAATTTCTTCAGGCGATCGCCTACGAGCTTTACCGTGATGGCGCGCCAGCCCGAGTTGGTGTTGGGCTTGGGGTAATAACTGAGCGAGTAAAGGTGCGCCAGATCGTCCCGAATCGAAGCAAACGCCTTATTTTCGTCTCTCCAGTTCTTGGCGAAGTAAGCTTTGCCACCCGTAGCCGCAGTCATGCGGTCAAAGACAGCACTGGACACAGGTTCCAGCTTAGCCTCGCGAGTACTGATCATGTAAATCGAGACCCCGGCTGATTGGGCGAATTCTGCAACGTCCTCAGGCGGCACCACGCTAGCATTGTCCGGGCCGTTGGAGAACACGACGACCACTTTCCGGCCCGTGTTTTGAGCCGCGTCCTTTAATGTCAGCAAGAGAGCGTTGTAGAGTGCGGCCTGGTCACCAGCGACGGTCGAGCGCACTGCCCGCAAGACCTGCGGCCGGTCAGAGGTAAGAGGTGCGGCACGAGAGAGATCTCGGCTGTACGAGTAGAATGCGATCTTGTCGGCGTTTCCCAGGGAACGAATAAATTCGGTGATCGCATCTTGCGCGTAGACAAAGCCCCGGTACATGTAGTCGCTCGTATCAAACAGGACAAACACATTGGCACCGTTTACCAATGATTCGAATGTGGGAGGTGATGACGAGCCGGAAGAAGTTTCCGCTGAATCGCCCGCCTGAGCCGAGCCTGAATCTTGCTCGCCGAGATCGATCAGACTACGGGCTGGTTCATTCCCTTCCGCAAACGTAGCAGCCCTCTCCAAAATTCCGTCCTCAGCGATGGCGAAGTCTTTCGGACGTAGTCCGGTAATATATTTTCCGTTCTTGTCCGTCACCGCAACATTGAGCTGAACCAAGTTGACGACCACGTGCAGGTTAGGACTATCCTGCGCTCGGATGGCTGTTTCATTTCCCAGGAACAGCGCCAGAATCAGAATCGATAGAAAGAATTTCCTCACCATAGCTCCCAAGCTTCCTACTCTGCGATCTCGCCTGTGGAGACCGCTAAGTCGGCGTGCAATTTCGATCCAACGACCACATCCATATCTATCTCTATATCAAGGTCCAGATATCAAGGTCCAGCGCTGGCACCCTTCGCCGGCGAACCCAACTTACCTGTGCGAAAATCTTCCCCGGCCTCGTGCATCGCGCGCAGAAGCGCCGGCCAATCCTCGAAGTCGGTGGCGAAAATCTTCTCCACCATCAACCGGGTAAGCTCAGGTACGAGATGGTTAAGCATTACCGGCGAATACCCACTCTCATCAGCCAACCGGGCCCAATACAGATTCGGGGAATCCCAAGATTCCGCGAGGAACCGGCTGGAGTATCCAGAGAACGGCGGCATGGGCGCCATATTCAGCAGTTCGAGACCGTAGTTTTGAGCAAGGCTGGGATGGGGCGTGCCAAAATCGTGCGACAGCCGCTTCCAGTTGACCTGTTCTGGATGCTGATCAAGCAACTCTCGCAATTCTTGCGTCGCGGTTCCCCAGGCACCTGATTGTCCCGGATACTTGATGGGGAACTCAGCCGCCAGATAAAACGTGTCTGCCGGCATCATCTGCGGAAGTAGTTCTGTTACTCGTCCGGAGCGCAGGGCTTGCTCGACTTGCAGCAATCGCTGCGGGAGCAACCGAGCCGACAGAATGTTCATTGCCTTACTGCGCAGCGCCTCATCCTTCGCCGAAGCGGTGAGGAGTTCTTCTCCGGTTCGCTGATAGAGAGCGATGGCGTGAAGTTCGATCGGGCTGACGTCCCACCAGCGCGGTAGGATCGCGCTGGTCAAGAGTTCCGGCGTCAATTCTCTCCAGATCAGCGCTTGAACGCTGTCCGGCGAAATGAAATCTTGCTCGATCTCCGCCAGAGCGTAAGGGAGATCGGCCAGCGACCCAACGAAATGGGCCCCTCCACCCGCCGGAGAACCCTGCCCGAGAAGTTCCGGAGCCTGCCAGAGCGTTTTCATGCCACCGATGGTTTCGCCGGCAAAATCGTGAGACCGGACGAAGAGCGGATTATTGTGTAGAGCTTGTGCGCCCGGCGGCTCGTAGTAGGCGTAGTTCAGGCCCACAAGAGTGTCCCTCAGAAACGAAGCAAGTTGTCCGCGAGCCTCGTCAATCTGTGCGTGCGAAGCCGTCTGAGACTTGAGCACCTTCGCCACATCCGTTCGCATCTGTAAGTCGGTGTGATGGTTGTTATAGACGCCCGCAGCCCATTCCGTTCTCTCGCCATTTGTAAAAATGGGCCGCGGCATCTCAAATTCCCGCGTCTGACCAGCTAGTCGGACCACAAACTCTTCCGGCTGATTCCCTTGTGCCTTTTGGCGCAACGCGTCCCCTAACGTAAGAAGCGTGTCCAACGAGACCAATCTTTGGTCGTCCAATACCGAACGGATCCTGCCAGCAAGTTCCCGGTGAATCCTCATTCCTTCTGGATTGGTCTGGGGGGGTCCTGCCAGCAACTCGATGATTTCATCTTGCGAAGGCCTGGGCTTGCCAGTCGCGGACCGGAATAGTTCGCCAAGGGAAACTCGCCCTGCCTCAAACAACTGGGCTGCTGATCGAATTGAGCCGAAGGGCTTGACCACCTGCTGCCACGAGTCGTTCAACCGCAACCTCGGAATCTCTCCCTGACGCGCCAGAATCTGCCAGATTCCGACCATTGCCTGAAAGCTACCGAATGCGTTCCCACGCATTGAACTCGGCACCGTGTTCAGCCCTTGGGCTACGTTCAGAAACAGCGTGATCGATTCGTCGCTCAACTCTGGAAACTCGGAGAAAACCCGATACTGATCACTGAATTCCTCGAACTTGCGCGCCAACACGCGGACCGTCTCCGGCGCCAGGCGATGTTCAGGAATTCGTCTGCTGTCAAGTTCGCTGATCGCCATGTAGATCTGCAGCGGCCCGCTATCGGTGGGCGCTCGGGACAGCGCAAACAGCACTTTCACAAGCTCGTCCGGACCAGACAGGGTGCGAGTCCCACTTCCCGACTTGTGGACAAAACTAGAGTTGTGTCCCGCGGACACAATATCGCTCCACACTTCGAGATTGCCGGGCACGCGCGGCTGGCCGCCATTTTCAAACTGGAGTCGGGTGGCAAGAAGTAGCAGGCCAGGTGCCGGTCTAAAAGCTCCCCTTGTGGCTAACGTATGAGAATCTGGGGCGCGCAGTCCCTCGTAAAAAAGTCCCAGGCGGTGAGGGTCGGTAAAATACGCCTGCTGGGTTTCACTCACCCGCGAGAGCGCGTCAAAATAGGCAGCCAGCCACCCCTTGTCCTTAGCCAGCAACTTCTGGACGAAAGCGGCAGGATTAGCGGGACTTGCTCCAACCAGGTCTTGCCAAGCCGACTCGGCGCTCGCCCCGCCCGGTACAATGACTCGCCCTCCGCTGATGCAGAGCCTCCGCCCGTAAAAATCGAGAACGGCCGCATAGGGGAGCAACTTCCCGATCCCAATCGATCGCTGCAACGATTTGCTGGTTTCCGAGTCAAGCTTTGAAAAAGCCCAGTAGAGGCGTGCGACCTTGGGATCGATGAGGATTGTGTCCAGCAAATCCTTGCTGCTTTCGATGTAGTTTTTCTTGCTCGCTTTGGTCCAGTCGCTTTCGGCGAACAGAACCGGCACAGGAACAGACGTGTATGCGTACTCGAACGGTTTGCCTCCTTGCAGCGTCTGCTCGAGTTCGGGCAGTGGGAACCCTGAATCGATAGCGAGGAAAGCCCTCTCGGGATCCTCGGTCAGCAAGGAAGTGCCCGGTTCTCCGCAATTTCCCCGCACTCGGTAACCCAGAATTCGCAGAAGCGGTCCGGCTTCGTCACAATTCGAAACTCGAATGCTCATGTCATGGGCAGCCGCCAGATCAGCCAGTTCTCTGGCCTGCGAGACGTATCTCCTCAACAGAATGAGGAATTCAGTCGGCCGAGTCGAGCCCTCATAGCCTTGGATGTACACGTTCCGGCTCAGTAAGGGCAGGACCTCTTCGGAGTTAATCTTTTGGCTGATTCCCGCCATGCGCAGAAAGGACCGCAGAGGGCCTGGAATGGTGAACTGCGACGACGCCGAAACCGCGCCGTCATCCGGGACAGCGGTCACGCCCGCCTCGGAGGTTGAGTTGCTGGCAAGGGGCTGTTCCCCGGTTCGCGCGATCAACTCGCAGCTAACCAGAGAAAACGCGACTAGGAAGCACAGGCTAAGAGGAGACTTCACGGCTGGATCCCCCACGGGAGCCGGCGAGACCATCACGTAGCCTGGAATCTGTTGTGGAAGGCAGGGGGTTGTCTTCCCTGTTGCAAAATCGAAATTGTTGCCAGATCCAGGTTCTGTGAAGAGCGGGCCTTGCTCCAGAATTCAATGTCGGCCAAAATACCCCATCTTGAGCGACTATCCAAGCTGTTTTTTCTAAGTTTTCCTCCTGGGAGGAGCCACTGCCCCCAGAAATCGTTCCGCTGCTCCTCGCAGCGAGCCGATGGGGCGTCGTAATACTAGCATTCTGAATGGATTGTCGGCTATCCGGGAATTTACCTAAGGGACTTGTGGGAGAGACCGAATCGGGCTTCCCGGGCCTTTCTGCATGGACATTTTGAGGGCGGTGAGATATGGATACCCGCCTTGACGGACGTTAGGCCAGTCGCCCTGAGGGCACTGTGACGGCCTCTCCAATCGCTTGCACGAGCCTGAGTTGAAAGCCAGCGAAGTTGCACGGACGCGCCTTCGATAGAGCGGCGCCAGAAGATCGTCGATATGATCGCGACTCTAACTCACCCGCCAATCGGCCCAAAACAATGCACATGCCGGTCCGTTAGGCCGCTGTAACGCGTGAGGGCTTATCGCAGCTACGTGCGCAAGTCGGTCGACAATTTCTAGTCAGAGATGAAGAGAAATTAATGTGCGTTGACTGCTTTATTGAGATAAGCTCTGTCGCGCACAGAAGGGAGCCCCCCCCCGTGATTTGCAACTTGAATCTCAGAGCACTGTGTGTACTTGCAGTAGTTATCGCGGCTATCCACGGTGTTCCTGGGCATGTCTACGCTCAAGTAACAGGCGGAACAATTTCTGGGACCGTCACAGACAGCGCGGGCAAGGTCCTGCCGAACGTCCATATCTCCATCACCAATCTGGCAACCGAGGTCGGTCGCGAAGTCACCACCAACGAAGAAGGGTTTTACTCGGCGCCAAATCTGTTGCCCGGAACATACGAGATGAAGTTTTCCGCTCCGGGATTCAAGACCGAGGCCCAGAGAGGAATCACGTTGACGGTTGCGGCATCCGTATCACTCGACCAGATGCTGCGGGTCGGTTCGATTACTGAAACGGTCCTGGTCCAGAGCGAAGTTCCTGCGGTGCAGACTTCCAGTTCCGACATAAGCTCGGTTGTGAACGCCACCACGGTCCGCGAATTGCCGCTCAATGGCCGAAGTTGGACGGATCTGGCCCAACTTCAGGCGGGCGTCAGCGCGATTCACACCCAGCCCGACTTCTCCGCGGGCACCGATCGCGGCAATCGTGGCTTCGGGCAGCAACTGACGATCTCTGGCGCGCGGCCACAGCAGAACAACTATCGACTGGACGGTGTAAGTCTCAACGATTACGCGAACGGGGCACCTGGCAGCGTCCTGGGTGGGAGTCTGGGCGTAGACGCGATTCAGGAATTTTCGGTCATCACCAGCAACTATTCTGCGGATTATGGCAAGACTTCGGGTGGAGTAGTCAACGCCATCACGCGATCGGGGACGAACAAGATTCACGGCAGCGCCTACGAGTTCCTCCGGAACAGCAAGCTGGATGCCAAGAACTACTTCGATGATCCGACCAAACCCATCCCACCATTTAAGCGAAACCAGTTTGGCGGGACAATCGGCGGACCGATCGTGAAGGACAATACATTCTTTTTTGCGGACTTCGAAGCGATCCGGCAGTCGAAGGGGATACCCAACCTAGTGACAGTGTTGTCGGATGCGGCACGGACTGGCAAGCTGTTTTCATACACAACATGCGCAGGAACGATTGACACAACCGACAATTCATGCCTGGAACCGGTCGATTCCGCCGCTGCGAAATACCTCACATTTTGGCCTCACGCCCCGGCAGCGGCGCAAATTCCAGGAAGCGATACTGCCCTGTATACATTCTCGGGCCAGCAGATTGTGAACGAGAATTTCCTTACCGCCCGTGTCGACCACCACTTCTCTGACCGCGACAGCCTATTTGGCTCTTACATGTTCGATCGCACCCCGTACTCATCTCCCGACGGAATGAACAATGTGGAGTTTCAAACCCTGACGGCGAGACAGTTCCTTTCCATCGAGGAAACGCACATCTTTTCACCCAGTTTCGCGAATTCCGTCCGCGTCGGCGGTAATCACGAAGCGGTAAACAACAACCAAAGCATAAAGGCGCTCAATCCCGACGCGGCCAGAGTCGATTTGGGCGTTGGAGGCGCCTCATTTGCAGGCCGGGACGCAGCACAAGTTCTGATCAACAGCCTCGGCATTACCCCTTTCAGCGGTGGTGTGGGAGGCAGCCCCACATACTTCTATCACTGGAACTCGGTCCAATTGTATGACGACGCGTTCCTGACAAAAAGCAAGCATTCCGTGAAATTCGGGGGGGGCTTCGAGCGAATGCTGCTCAACGTAATCGCGGATACTGACCCGAACGGAATTTGGATCTTCAGTGACTTGCCCAGCTTTCTGACGAACGCTCCCAAGAAGTTCCAAGGTGGAATTGCAAATACGCTGTCGCCGCGGAACCTGCGTCAGAACATCTTCGGTCTTTATCTGCAAGATGATTGGCGATGGAAGCCTAATCTCACGCTAAATTTGGGTCTGCGCTACGAAACGTCATCGGTCCCCAACGAGACGTCTGGCAAGACTGCCAATTTGCGCAATCTTTCCGACGCTTTGCCAATTTGCGGCAAGCTTGTCACCGGATGCGCCAGCGCTGGCGCGTTCTTTTCCAACCCAACGCTAAAGAATTTTGAACCTCGATTCGGCTTTGCCTGGGATGTCTTCCGCAACGGAAAGACCGCCGTTCGCGGCGGGATTGGGATGTTTGACGTGTTGCCACTGCCTTACCAGTTCATCCTAATGACGACGCAGTCGGCGCCTTTCTTTTCCTACACGGCAATCGGCAATCCGGGGCAGGGTACGTTTTTCTCCGGTCCATTGGCAATTACTTCTAACTCATTGCGCTCGACATACGTCGACTCGCACCAAAAACGCAACTACATCGTCCAGTGGAACCTCAATGTACAGCAGCAGTTGACTCCCTCCTTGGCTGCAATGGTCGCTTATGTTGGTTCGCGCGGCGTGCATCAGCCGTTCAAAGTGGACGAAGCGGATCTGGTGATTCCAACCAAGACCCCATACGGATATCTCTGGCCGCAGGTGGACGTCAGCGGCAACCTGCTATCGGGTCCTAATGCGGGGAATGCGCCCAGTCCCATCAACCCGAACTTCGGCTCGGTTCGTGGAATATTCTACGAGGGGCATTCCTATTACAACGCGCTAGAAGCGCAATTAGCAAAGCGGATGAGCCATAATTTTCAGCTACAAGGTACCTTCACATGGGCCAAGAGTATGGACACCAGCTCGGCATCCGTGGCGGGTGACACTTTCGGCAACTCAATCTCCAGCCTGCACTGGTTCGACATGCGCCTGAGCCGCGGGCTGTCGGATTTTAACGTTGGACGCACACTGGTAGTGAACGGAACATGGGAGGCTCCAACTCCGAAGTCGCTCTCTGGGCCCGCTCAGTGGGCTTTGGGTGGATGGGAACTGGGGCTGATCTTCACCGCCAGCGATGGAGTGCCCTTCACTCCGACCTGGGGAACGGGGGCCGATCCTCAGGGCACACTGAGCAGCGATGATTGGGCCTTCCCCCTACGATTGGGCGGGTCGGGATGCAACACGCTTACCCAACCCGGAAATACCACGACATACGTTAAAGGCAACTGTTTTCAGGTACCCACCGCCCCGAATTTAGCTTGGTGGAACGCCAACTGCGATCCGGCCCCGCCAAGCCTGGGGTACGGATTCGATCCCCTGAGTCCGGGCAAACCTGTCCTCGCGAACAATGGCAATACCCCTCCGAAATGGCTGCCGCCGCTGGCCTGTTTCAACCTGCGCGGTAACGCGGGACGCAATATCCTGATCAGCCCAGGTGTTGCTTCTTTCGACTTTTCGCTATTCAAGAACAATTACATCAAGCGTATCTCCGAAACCTTCAACCTCCAGTTCCGAGCGGAGCTGTTTAACATCATCAATCACCCCAACTTCGCTCCTCCCCCCAATGCGACTAACACCGACGTTTTTGATGGGACGGGGAACCCAAACCCAGCGCTGGGGTTGCTGACGAAAACAACCACGACCGCGCGAGAGATCCAGTTCGCGATTAAGGCGATTTTCTAATCTGAGGAGAGGGCACAAACTCCATTTTTTTGCCAACATCGTTGCTCGGGGCGGTTGTCGAGTTCAGCATCCACTGGCTGTTCGGTCGCCCAATTTTTTGATTTGTCCCATCGACTTATGAACACTCTCGCCGCTACCACGATCGCTTCGGCTTCACCTGCGGCCGGGGTTGTTCAGCGTGCCCGGCATCGCATCGCGCGCAGGCTCCTGCCGTTTCTATTCCTTCTCTACGTGATTGCATTCCTGGATCGCATGAACATTGGTGCCGCGGCGCTGCAGATGCCACGCGACCTGGGATTCAGCGAAGGCGTGGTTGGGATGGGAGCCGGCATTTTTTTCCTGGGTTACTTCCTGCTGGAGATTCCAGGTGCGTTGATCGTAGAACGCTGGAGCGCCCGCCGGTGGATTGCGCGCATCATGATTTCCTGGGGCGTGGTGACCGTGCTGATGGCGTTCATCCACACTGCCCGGCAATTCTATCTGGTGCGCTTTCTGGTCGGTGCTGCCGAGGCCGGGTTCCTGCCGGGAGTAATCGTCTATCTGACACACTGGTTCCGCTATGAAGATCGAGCCAAGGCCGTCGCGTTCTTTTACGCTGCGAATCCGCTCTCGTACGTGATTGGTTCGCCTCTGGCAGGACTGTTGCTCGGGCTATCCTGGCTCGGCATGCAAGGCTGGCGATGGCTCTTCATTATTGAAGGCATTCCCGCCGTCCTCTTTGGGCTTATCACCATCTGGTATTTGACGGATTGGCCGCAACAGGCCAAATGGCTTCCGGAAGAGGAGAAATCATGGATTGCAAACGAACTGACGCATGAAAAGGAAGCCAAGAAGCGGTCCTACGGAATCTGGGAAGCTCTGCGTCAGCGAGACGTGATTTTGCTGACCCTGTGCTACTTCTGCGCCATGACCGGGAGTTATGGCATCGCGTTCTGGCTGCCTACGATTCTGAAGCGCCTTTCGGGACAGAGCGATCTAAAGGTGACGCTCCTCGCCGCCCTGCCCTATGTGGCCGCGTTCATCACACAGCAGGTCAACGGCTGGCATTCTGACCGCACGCGCGAGCGCAGGTGGCATGCGGCCATACCTGTCTTTGTCTGTGGTTTGGCTCTCGCCTTGACAGTTCTCTACCGTGCAAATCTTTTGGTGTCGATTGGAATGTTTATTGCGGCGGGCGGAGCCTTCTATGGTTTTCAACCCGTATTCTGGGCAGTGCCCACGCGGTTTTTGAGTGAGTCGGCCGCGGCGGCATCCATCGGACTCATTAACTCAGTGGGAAACCTGGGCGGCTTTGCCGGCCCAATGGTGATGGGCTATCTGGCTAGCCGGACCCGTTCTTTTTCGGCGGGGTTGCTATATCTGGTCGCGAGTTTGTTCGCTTCTGGCATCTTAATGCTCGCTGTGGGAAGGCAACCGGGCGTGGCCGCGGCCGGCACACAAATCTGATAAGGGGAACGGGATGGTGCGACGAAAAATTCATTTAGGCATGTTGCTCACTTGCATCCTGCTGTGGTGTGCGGAAACGGCCGGCGCCCAGGATTTGCGCCTTTATGTTGGCAACAGCCGAGGGGATGACATCAGTGTGGTGGACTTGGCAGCCCTGAAGGTCGTAGGAGACATCAAGCTTGGAGACCGCATCCACGGGGTTGCAGTCCAGCCAGACGGCAAGCGGCTGTTCGTGACCGTGGAGTCTGACCGTACGCTCAGGATTGTTGACACTGCGACCCAGCAGGAAGTGGGAAGGGTGAAGGTCAGCGGCCGTCCAAACCAAGTCGCCGTCACCCCGGATGGGAAATACGCAGTGGTCCCAATCCGCGACGGTGACAAGGTCGACATTGTGGATGTGGCCAAACAGGAGGTCGTCAAGAGCCTTCCGATCAAAGAGCCGCACAATGCGCTAAATACCGGTAGCAATCGCTACACCTTTGTTAGTTCGATGGGCTCTCACGAGATCAATGTCATCGATCTGGAGAAGATGGAATACTCGGCCGTAATCCCGGCCGGCGGCCGGCCACGGCCTTACGCGGTCAGCCCGGATGGGAGAACGATGTTTGCCGCCGTGGCAGATCTCCATGGATTTGTCATCGTCGATGTCCCGGACAAGAGAGTCATCGAGAGAGTGGAGATGCCTGCCCAGCACCCCACTCCTCATCCGCTGGAATATGAAACGGCCGATACGCGCACGCACGGGCTCGCCGTTACGCCTGATGGCGCAGAACTCTGGGTAACGAGCCTCCTGGATGACTGCGTATACATCTATGACGTCAGGGCCAAGAAAATTGTTGGCAAAGTGGCGACTGGCCCCAGTCCGAACTGGCTGGCCTTCACGCCCGACGGCAAGTATCTGTGCGTGAGCAACGCTGATTCTGACGATGTTTCCATCATCGACGTCAAGAACCGCCGCGAAGTAACGCGAGTCAAGGTCGGCAAGGTGCCGAAGCGATTGGCCGTCGCCATCGCTCCGCCAGCCCATCTGAAACGGTGAACTGTTTTTAATGTTTCTTTAATGCCGGCTTCAGATTGATCTGGGTCTAATAGTCGTGGACTTGTTGCACTTGGTTTCGAATGTCTTTCTAAAACTGGAGGTACTAGTGAATAAATCGCGTGCTGCCTTCGTGCCCGCCTTCGTGCCCGCCGTCGTCCTGGCGTTCGTACTCGGAGTTTCCGCACAGCAGAAGGATCCACTCAAGCTCTCGCACACAACACCGCTACCCGCGCTCCATGACGGCGACTTCGATCACCTCCTGGCAGATGTCGCAGGAAACCGGTTGTTTGCCACGGCCGAAGAGAACTCCAAGGTTTTGGTCTTTGATCTGAAGACCGACAAACTGGTCCACACGATCGCAGACCTCAAGGCACCGCACTCGTTGCTTTACCGCGCGGACCTGAAGAAGCTTTTCGTCGTTGACGGGGACCTCGGCGAGGTCAAGATCTACGAGACGGAGTCGTACCGACCGGTTGGAAGCATCAAGCTGCGGGAAGGTGCGGATGCGAGCGCTTATGACGCCTCCACTAAGTCTTTGTATGTCGTGAACGGTGGTAAGGATGCCAAACTCCCCAATGCGTACATCAGCGTTATCGATGTCGATGCCGGCAAGACGGTGGGCGAAATCAAGCTGGACTCGGACGATGTCGAGGGTATGGTTTTCGAAGGGTCAGGCCCCCGCATGTTCGTCAATGTTCGCGGCAATGCAACGGTGGAGGTGTTCGACCGCACGAACCGGTCTTTGCTTGCGACTTGGCCGATCTCACAAGTGGCAAAGAAACCAACCGCGATCGCCCTGGACGAAGCCTCGCATCGCCTTTTTATCGGCACCCGGGACCCTGCGAAGCTCATTGTGCTGGACACAGGTTCCGGCAAAGATGTGAGCAGTTACCCGGCAGCCGCGATGGTCGATGACATGGCATTTGATGGCCAGCGGAAGCGGATTTACTTCGCAGGGACAGAATTCCTCGACGTCTTCCAACAGACCGATGCGGACCACTACGACCGCATGGGGCACATCCCTACCTCGTTTCGCGCGAAGACCGGTGTCTTAGTCCCAGAACTAAACAAGTTTTACCTGGCGGTTCCGCATCATGAAAAGCAGGTTGCGGAGTTGCGGGTATACGACATCCTCCCCTAGTGCGAAAGCGCGAAAAGGTCCCACCACGTCGTGCGGTGGGACCTTCCCCAATTCCTCGCAGTGAACTAACTGATGGGCTTTCGTGCTCCGGCCGAAACTTCTGCGGCAATCACCTCTCCCACGTCCCTGGTGCTTGCGTTGCCTCCGATGTCGCGAGTCCGGACATTGGAATGAGCAAGAACTTTGAAGATCGCCTGTTCAACGGCGTAAGCGGCCTCCCTCTCACCGAGATGCTCGAGCATCATCGCACCCGACCAGATTTGTGCGACTGGGTTCGCAATGCCCCTCCCCGCAATATCCGGAGCCGATCCATGGACCGGTTCGAAGAGTGACGGATATTCGCGCTCCGGATTCAGGTTCGCTGAAGGTGCGAGTCCCATAGAACCTACGACCGCCGCGCCCAGGTCAGACAGAATGTCACCAAACAGATTCGAGCCCACTACGACATCGAACCAGTCCGGGTGCGCCACAAAATGTGCCGTTAGGATGTCGATGTGGAACTGGTCCACTTTCACATCCGGATAGTGCTTTGAAATCGCGGCGAAGCGTTCATCCCAAAAAGGCATAGCGTAGACGATGCCATTCGACTTGGTCGCTGACGTCACATGCTTCTTTCGGGTGCGAGCAAGTTCGAACGCGTAACTAATGATGCGGTCACAGGCACGCCGGGTGAAAATGACCTCTTGGATGGCCATGTCGGACTCGGTGTTGCGGTTCACTCGGCCACCCACTTCGGAATACTCCCCCTCACTGTTCTCCCGAACGATGACGAAGTCGATCTCCCCCGCCTTACGCCCGCTGAGCGGACTGGTAATTCCCTCAAGGAGCCGGGCTGGCCGCAGATTAACGTACTCTTTAAACCCGCGGCGGATGGGAATCAGCAATCCCCACAGCGAAACGTGGTCGGGCACGCCCGGATAGCCGATGGCACCGAGGTAGATGGCATCATGCGGGCGTAGTTGCTCCAAGCCGTCTTCCGGCATCATGCGGCCAGTCTCGAGATAGGTCTGACAACTCCAATCAAAATGCTGCCAGGAAAACGACAGATCAAAGCGGCGCGCCGCAGCCTCCAGCACGCGGATGCCTTCGGGGACGACTTCGCGCCCGATCCCGTCTCCCTCGATCACCGCGATCTTGTAGCTTTTCAAGTTTCCTCTTTCCTTGCATTCCTCAAGTCCGATTTCTGTAAGATCATTTGCTGCAAAGCGCCGTCAAGCTTCCGACATCGGACACATCTTCAAGCTTTCGTACGATCTCAATCACCTGACGCGCCTTCGCCGTGGGCCACTCCGCGAACGCGGCACAGCCCAGAAACTTTTCTGCGACCTCGTCATAGCTCATCGGATTCGTGGGGCTGCCCTTGCCGAAATCGGCGCGCCCGGTGATGCTGCGGCCATCCTTAAGAGTGATCTTCAGGATGGTCGTCATCTTGTCGTAGCCGGCTTTTTCCGCTTCGGGGTCCGTGTAAAAGCGCACACGGCCGATCATTTCCTGCACGTCGGGACGGTTGGCCACATCGTCGGTAAATTTCGTCTGGTCGGCCTTGCCATCGAGGAGAAGGATAGCCATGCAAAACTCCATGCTAAATTTTGCCTGCAGCCCCGTGGTTGGCCGATGATGAATCAGGGTGTTCAGCATGTTGTGATTGGTTCCGACCTCTACCTGCGCCACGTCGGCGGCGCGAATCGAATTCGTGCGAATCAGGCGCAACAGCTCGGTCATTCCCGGATGCGTCAAAGATCCGGAGGGAAAGGGTTTGATCGAGACTCCGGGGTTCTGCAAGGTCCACGGCTTGCCAAGCCGGTCTGTTATTACGGATGGATCGTAGCTTCCACCATAAGCGTGGAAGAATCCGCGTTCTGCTTCCAGAATCTGCTCGGCGCCAGTCCAGCCAAGAGCCGCCAAATCGGCGGCTACGACGCCGCTCTCGGTCGCGTGGCCGGCCTGGAAGGGCTTCATCATCGTGCCGAAGTTTTCGCGCAATCCCGCGGCTTGACTCGCCGCGATTGCGAAGGCGCGAGCGGTGTGAACCGCATCCAAACCTTTGAGCCTGGAGCAGGCCGATGTGCCACCAAAGACACCGCAAGTGCCTGTCGAGTGAAAACCGTCTTCATAGTGGCGGGGTGAGATGGCTTCGGCAATCTTGCATTCCACTTCCACGCCAACCTGGTAGGCCACCAGCAGGTCTTTCCCACTCTTGCCGGAGACTTCTGCCATCGCTAGCGCGGCCGGCAACACACAAACCGTAGGATGCACCAGCAGTCCATAGACGCGATCCTTGGCTGACGCAAGCTGGGTATCGTCGTAGTCATCGACGTGAATTGCGATTCCGTTGGCTAGGGCTGCGAAACGGGGGGAAAGCTTTGCACCAGATCCCAGCATAGTAGCACCGCCCGACCTGCAACCCAGAGACTGGACATACTTCTCGATCAACCCCGCGGTCTCGGCTTTGGAGCCGCTGAGGGCAAGTCCCAAGCCGTCGAGGATCGACTTTTTGCTGAGTTCGATGGTTTCCTCGGGGATCTCGGGCAGCTGAGTATTCACAACGAAATCTGCCACACGAGCCGTGAGCTTCTCAACCTTGGGAAAGCTTGCTTCTCTACAAGGCTGGTCGGAACTCACACTGCGTGTCGCCGAAGAGCCTGGGAGGCCAAGCGTAACCGCTATGCCGGCAGTGTTCTTCATAAAATCTCTTCGCTTCATGGGTCTCGCTTCTTTCAACTAGTAGGTCTGCGACCGATTCTGACTTCGAATACGGGTGGACTATTTCAGTTGATTCTTGAATACGTGGCCGCCCTTCATAACGAACTTCACGCGTTCCAGTTCCGAGATATCGGCGATTGGATCTCCCTCCACCGCCACCAGGTCGGCAAACTTGCCAGTCTCGATCGAACCGATGCGGTCCTGCCATCCCATCAACTGCGCAGCTTCGAGGGTGGCCGCGCGAATCGTCTGCACCGGGGTCATGCCGAATTTCACCATATACTCGAATTCCTTGGCTTGCGAGCCGTGGGGGAAAGGCCCGACACCGGAGCCGAACGCAACCTTCACGCCCTGCGCCACAGCTCTCGGGAAGCTCCGCTCGGAGACCTCTGCTACGCTGTGGCCTGCATACTTCTTCATGTCGTGCTCTCGATCCAGCTGATAATGGTAGAGCGTCGGAACCAGGTAGATCCCTTTCTTCACCATCAACTGGATGTCGGAGTCATCGAGGTCTACCCCGTGTTCAATCGAATCGACTCCGGCGTTCAAGCAATTGCGCAGGCCTTCGCCTCCAAAAGCGTGGCACGACACCTTGCGGTCCTTGCGGTGGGCCTCATCCACGATCGCACTGACTTCTTCCGCTGTGAATGTGGGTGGAATGACCATCTTGCCATCCACCGTGAAGGTGAAATCGTAAGCCGCATAAACTTTGATCAGATCTGCACCGTGCACAACCTGCTCCCGGACCGCCTGACGTGCAGCCCAGGGTGAGTCCACCACCTCGAGTGCCGAGGGAAGCGGAACGTCGGTGGAATAGCCGCGCATGATGAATCCACCGGTCGCTTGAATCCCTCGCGTCGCCACCTGCATGCGAGGACCCTGCACGATTCCGCGGTCGATCGCGTTTCGCAGGTCCACGTCGCTGTACATGGCGCCCAGGGTCTTCAGATCGCGCAGGGTGGTAAAGCCGATCATCAAGTCCTTCTGCGCGTTCGCAAGTGCCACCAGTGTGCGGTACTGGTAGGAATCGCGCAAAATCTGTGTCTCAAAATCGGGGCCGTTACCGAATACGTGCGTGTGGGCATCGATCATGCCAGGCAGCACGGTCGCTTGACTCAGATCAATGATTTCGCTTCCGGCCGGAATCTTGAGCTGGCCTGCCGGACCCACCGCGGTGATCCGGTCGCCTTTGATCAATACGACCTGGTTCGTCGACAGCTTGTCGGTCCCGGTAAAGAGCCGGCCCGCGCGGACCGCGATCCAATGATCGGCCGAAGGAGTTGTCTGTGCGCCTGCGAGGGCACAGACCAGGAACAATGGGGTGAACAATCTTCCAATCATGGCGGGACCCTGATGCTGGCTGGTCAACATTAACACCCCATGAAACTGAGATGAAATGTTATTCAGGATTGGTACCTGCACTGGGGATTGGTCTGGAATCGCCGTCTTCGTGGCCTAAACCCCGCCATTCTGAACGATTTTTCATGTGCAGTTTTCGCACGCTTCAGTAGGAATCGCAATATACTCATTTGGCGGAAACCTATGCGAATCCTCCTTGTCGAGGACGAAAAGAAGGTCTCGAGCTTTGTCGCTCGCGGACTAGCAGAAGAGAGGTTTGCGGTCGACGTAGCTTCAGACGGCCAATCCGGATTGGACCTGGCAACGACCTACCACTATGACCTCGTGATCCTCGATCTGATGTTGCCAAAGCTGGATGGCAGCGAGGTCCTCCGTCGCATTCGAACGCAGAATGTTCATGTTCCTGTCCTGATCCTCACCGCACGCGACACAGTCGCCGACAAAGTCGGCAATTTCGAAGCTGGGGCCGACGACTACCTGACCAAGCCGTTCGCATTTGCCGAGTTGCTGGTTCGCCTGAAAGCCCTGCTCCGGCGTGGACCAGTAAGCCGCAGCAGCGTAGTTCGCGTTTGCGATTTGGAGTTGGATCGCCTCTCCCAGCAGGTGAGGCGTTCTGGCAAACGCATCGACCTGACCTCGAAGGAATACTCATTACTGGAATATCTGGTCTCCAACGCCGGGCGAGTTCTTTCACGGACCATGATCGTCGAACACGTTTGGGACCAGAGTTTTAATGGGGTCACCAACATCGTTGACGTCTACGTTCGCCACTTGCGCGTCAAGATCGATGACCCCTTTGAGCAAAAACTGATCCGGACCGTGCGCGGTGTGGGTTATACCATCACCCAGGGAGCCCACGCGTGAACTTCCGCTCGCTGCGCTTCCGTATGACCGCGTGGTATGCCGGACTGCTGGTCGGCGCTTTGCTGGTATTTGGCGTGTCGGTTTATCTGGGCCTGGAACGGTATCTGGACTGGACGCTGCAAGGCATGCTCGCCTCCGAGGGTCGCACCATTGGAACCGAACTGCTCTCCCAACTTCCGGGTAAGGAAGCGCATTGGCTCGAGACCGAAATTAACGAAGCCTATGCTCCGGAAGTAAACGCTCGCTTCATCCGTGTTTATCGAGAAGGGACGGGCGTGATTTACCTGTCGGGCGCGCCTAAGGACGGAACCTTCGACCCCACGCGGATCCCCTTTCCCCCCGCTGAGAAGAAAGATGGCGTCCGCCGGACTCGCCTGGCAAGCGGACAGCCTCTGCTCATCGTCACCATGAGCTTTACGACGCCCGATGGAAGCCGCTTCATGGTGGAGAGCGGGATGCCCGACCAGCAGATACAAGTCGTCCTTCACGGACTGCTGTTGACCCTCGCCATCTACACGCCGTTCATCGTTTTTCTGGCGATCGGAGGCGGCTACTGGTTGATGAGGCGGTCGTTGCAACCGGTGGATGAGATCACCGCAAGAGCGGAGGGAATTACCTCCAGCAATCTCAGCGAACGCCTCCCTGTGATTCGCACTGGGGACGAACTGGAGCGCCTGTCGAACGCGCTGAACCGGATGATTGCGCGCCTCGAGGATGCCTTCCAGCACATCAATCGATTTTCCGCCGACGCCTCCCATGAGTTGCGCACGCCGTTGACTATTCTTCAATTGGAACTGGAAGGCATCGTCCATAATCATCGTCTGAGCGAATCGCTCGAGGACCAGATAGGCAGCGCCCTTGAAGAAACGCATCGCATGTACCGGATCGTTGAGAGTTTGCTCACGATCTCTCGCCTGGATGCCGGAGATGCAAAGCTGGACCTGCTACACCTGGACCTGAGCGCTCTGGCGACCTCTACTGGCGCTGAAATGAGAGTGCTGGCTCAGGAGAAAGCCATCACGTTGCGTACCACCACCGAGGACAGCGTCTACGTCGAGGGCGACCGCACTCGTCTACAGCAAGTCGTGGCCAATCTAATCGACAACGCGATCAAGTACACGCAGGAGTGCGGCACGGTAGAGGTCAGTGTCCACAGTGAAAGCGGCAAAGCCGTTCTTCAGGTATCGGACAACGGCGGTGGAATTCCCGCCGAGGCCGTTCCCCACGTATTTGAACGCTTCTATCGCGTCGACAAGGCGCGCTCGCGGGCCTCGGGCGGGGCGGGGCTGGGACTGTCCATTGCAAAGGCGATCTGCGCCGCTCATGGCGCGGAGATCAGCGTTTCCAGCCAGGAAGGGCGTGGCAGTTGTTTCCGCGTTGAGTTTCCCCTGGTTCCTGCAGTCGAGAACCGTGACCCTAACGAGCTTCGGAAAGTATCTTTCTGAACCAGTCCGCACTCCCACGTGCGTTGAACCTTTCTGCAAACGGGATATTGCTGCAACAATTGCGGAGATTCCGCGACTCGGGATGCGACACGCTTCGCGTTGGAGGCGTCAGGAACTCTGCTAGAAAGGCCGGAAGACGAGCAGGCCGACCAAGACAACGACGCACAGAATCAATAATAGAAGCGACAGTTTCTCGACTTTTAAGTTGTCCTTGCGCCCGGTTGATTCGGCTGCCATGTGTTCCAGTTTCCAACAGGAGAGCCGCTTTGTTAATGGCTCCGTCGTGGTGGCACGGTGGTAATGTGTCTAAAGTTTTCTCTGGCACGTCCACTGGCGAAGGTGTGTTCCAGTGGCGGCGCGGGGAAGGCACGCCCCCGGATAACAGCTATCTCTCGCGCATCAATCTTCACTCACCCGTTTTTGTGATTACGCTACCAGCCCAGAGGGCCACAAAGATGATTGCGACAACAAAAAGTAAACTCATATCCCCGAGTGTATTGGCTGGCACCGATAACTCGAATCACCAGAGGGACTAAAACCACTAGGCGAAGTACTGCCCGCCATCGCATCAGCGCCTCAGCGGAAGTACTACTCAATACATATTGTTGCAGCATCCTTTGAGTGTTGAAGAAGGACCGGTTCACCGCGGTAGCGTGGCGCATGACTTCAACAAAGCGATCACGATCATTGCGGAACATGGGATTGATCACGCGATCGAGCTTGTCGTAGAGTGAGGCGGCGTCGCGCAGGCCGCTGCTTTCGTCTTCCCGTGACGCTTCCAACGGCGGTTGGGGAGTGCTGAGCCAGAGATCGACTCCAGCGGTGATCAGCTTTGCTAATGTAAGGTCGTAGTTTTGGAGAAAGACGATCGCGATGCCGTCTTTCAATGTTTCCTTAAGCTCAAGAATGCGCCGGTCCGAACCGATCGTGAAGGCTATATCGGTGATTTCGTTCTCTTCTTTTGAATCACGAGGACAAGAGGATGATGGCCAATCATCTGCCTGCTGCGGACTGTTCCAATCGTGAAACATGTTGCTGGACAAGACCATCCAACGAAAACGCTCCCCCGCCCTTGACGACCACTACCAACGCCAGCACGATCGCCAGCAGATGATACTCAATCCCGTGTCCTTTCTGGCTTCCGAACCAGTCCATAAAGAGGCCGAATCGAAAATGCACAGTTGCAATAGCGCCCACCATGGTGAGCGCGATGCATACTGCGGCAATCCTGCTGAACAGCCCGACGATCAGTCCGACTCCACTGACCAGTTCCCCGGCGATCACAAGAAAGGCCAGAGTCGATGGAAGATGCAGATGCTCAGTGAACGTGCGCATGCTGCTGGCAAGACCCGATCCGCCATACCATCCCAGCGTTTTCTGAGCGCCGTGCGCAAAAAATATGACTCCCAACACGACGCGAGCGATTCCCACAATCCAATCAGCGTGAGTACCTGTAAGACTCTCGATCATCAGTCATTCTCCTCAACAGCCAATTTTCTCCCCAGCACCGCACCAATTATTCTGGCAATTGCTATCTACGTATCGTGCAGTCGTCTTGCCCCATCAACGGTTCGTCCAAGTGAGCGCCCGAACGGTTTGCTGGACGTCGACGGGTTTGGCGATGATAATGGCGTAAACGCGGGCGCTTCCACAATGGCGGCGGTCCCATCGCCGTCGGGCTGCACGAAAAATTGCCGGTGGTGAAACCGGCGAAGCGTCGCACAGTGACCAACGACTGAATAAAGTGGTCAACGAGAGCCGATCACGCACCAACCGGTTACAGACGGGCTTCCGTCGCCTCGTCGAGCGCCGAAGTCGCTTCGTCGGGGAATAGCCAATTGGGCTTCTGCACGAGAGCTCGAGCAAAGGCAATGCGCTGCTGCTCACCCGGAGAGAAGTGAAGTGCCCAGTGGGGGCGGCGGCAGGTAGCCAACGTCAACCTGAGCCTGCGAAGCGCGTCCAGCTCTGGCAGGCGCTGCAAACTCCCAGCTTTCGACTGTGCTCTACTCCGCGGCGCCTCCCGCTCCAGTTCTGTCGGATCCAAAACTACCAATCCTTGCGACATCTCGAACCTTCCATGACCCTGACTGGATTCCGGCTCGACACCGGCGGCTCAAGAGAGAAAAAAAATCGACAGGCTCGACCTTTCCTTCCGATTTGTGAGCACTATCTGAATACCTCTCACCCACTCGGACATCGCTGCCGCCGCAAGGGGGGCTGGGCTTACCGTAAACGCTCAAGCCCCCTCCGACATTCAAGCGTTACTTTTCGCCTCGGGCGGAAAATGCCCGAACATCTTTTTCACCCCTTTATCGAGGTTCTTGGTGTTCTTATCAGGATTGTTGGAGAGCGTGTCGCTGGACGAGCCTCGCCAGATCAAGTTCTTGGCCTTGGCGTCAAACAGGTCGACGACCAGGGTACCGACCTGGTAGGTGTCAGTTGTCGTCGTTGCCTCACCGAACCCACCGAATCCTCTCCAACGCCAACCTCCGCCAAGGCCGTCGTAAAAGGTATTGAGAGTCTGTTGATTCTGTGTGATCTCCATGGCGACAACCGAGACATCGCCACCCGATTCCACCTGGGTCCAGCCTTTGGCGCTGAGGGCTGCATTCACCGCGTCCTTGATGCGGTCGACCAACAGCGGATCTTTGGTTTGAACCTTCTTCCAAGAGTACGTTTTGTATTGTCCGAAGTTTGCGTTGTGATCGTAGTCGGTCTTCACCTGCTGGGCGAATGCCGCCGCGGTCAAGACAAAGAACAGCGCGATTGAAAATAATCTAGTGCTTTGTAGCTTCATGATTTCTCCTTTTAGTTGTTGAAAAGCCCTAGCCTGTCGGCTCGGTTACTACGGCTGGCCGGCACTCTTGGCTGACAGCGAATGTTTTTCCGTAGCCGCTGCTTTGGCCGTATTTTGTTCGAATTTCGACTGCAGAATCTGCATCTCGGACTTTCGTCCTTCGACCCAGATGGCGCTCAGAAAATCGACGTTGCCGTACTTGTTGAACGTAACGTCGCTCTGCGCATGAGTAGTATTTGAGGAAGCGACTTCATACTCAACGAACACCGAGTGTGAACCGTCGGTGGTTTCGATTAACAAAAGGTTCGAGTCGGCGTCCGGCTGCGTAACTCTATAACTGCCCGCAGGCATCTTCGCGTTCCCTGCGTAAAACGCGGAGGGCGCATCAAACGTCACACTATTGGCGATCTGCGCCATCGTAGGGATAGCGCACAGGACCGATAGCAATCCCATGGACAAAATCAATTTCTTTAAAGTGTTCATTCTGTTTTCTCCTGAAGTTTACGTGCGTGGTCTGGGCTTGCCATTCCGACAGGAATGCCGCCCCCAACCAAGCTGTGCAATGGGAGTACCAAATCTGAGCGGAGCAAAGAATCGCGGCAAGTTATTGAATGAGCAAAAAAAGTGGAAGGCTGCGGCCGCAATCAGCTGCTGACGAGTTCGCGTTCCCTCCAACGCTTGCGTCCCTGCTTCGACACCCAGTCGACCAGCGGTCACACCGACACAGAGGCACTCGCAGGGATGTTCCCGTTCGCCTTGGATATGAGCCCATTTGAGTCCTCACAGCTTTGGCAGCCGGGTTGCTTTTTCTCAGCAACGAGGAGGAATACATGCACTATTGGAAATTTCTTGCGCTTCCTGTCCTGATTGCCGCTGTGCTGAGCATTCCGAGCTCAGCACCGGCGCAGGTCTCTATCAATATCGGACCAGAACCGGCGTGCCCGTATGGCTACTACGATTTCGCGCCATACAACTGCGCTCCGTACGGCTACTATGGGGCCGAGTGGTTCAGTGGTGGCGTGTTCATCGGCGCCGGTCCCTGGTTCCACGGTTCGCATGACTTCCACGGCCAGGTTGATAATCGCTTCGACCCGCATCACGGCTACGCTGGTCCTCATCCGGAGCGCGGAGATAAGCCCTTCAATCATTTCCACGGAAACGAGGTGCGGGACGGACACGGCCACGCTGTGGGCGAAGGCCATCGCTAGAAGCGGCGTCAAAACTATGAGACGCTGCACTTCATCGATTCGCCGAACTCTCGCCGTGCTGGCCGTGCTATCAGGGGCGTTGGGGCTGAGGGCGGGAGCCTCAGCTACACTTCTCGTAGAAGAGCCCTACGGGAAGCTGGGATTCTTTACCGCCACCGGCCACACGGCTGTCTATCTTTCGGGAGTCTGTGCCCAAACACCCTTGATCCTTCGCCGCTGTGCTCCCGAGAATCAGGGATCGTGCTGAGCCGTTATGACGGCGTCGCCAAGTACGACTGGATCGCAATCCGCTCGTTCCCTACTTGTATGCGGTCGAGCGTCCGGAAGATGTCCCGCTGTTTGCGGATGCGATGAGGTCGCCTTTCTGCGGGATCGCTATCGCCGGAAATATTTGGAGGACGTCATTCCGGATTTGCCCAACAAAGAAGCACCTGGAGGGAACTGGTACGAACTTGTCGGCTCATCCTATTGACAGGACAACTTACGCTTTCGAGATCGAAACGCCCTGAACAAGATCAGGCTCTGATTCGCAAGTTCAATTCGTTGCCGAACCGTTCTCATTTTTCACATCCTGACTCGGGAATTGCCCCGACTTCGTCAAAGATGTCATCAACGTATATCAGCCGGTGGCGCTTCGTCGCAGCTACGTGGCCGATCTGGGCATCAGCACGCCCAAGCAGATGGCCAAGAGGTTCGGTTTTGCAGATGAATATTGGACCAGAAGTGGTCAATGTAGGGGCCTCTGCGAAAAATATTTTTGCCATCAACGCCCCTTCGCAATTCATCGAGGCCCTGCTCACGGCACGGCTGCAGTCAGAGTTACAGAAGAGCAGTCCCGGGAAGGTTGCCGACCGCCAGATTCGTCGTGACTTGCCGCTACGGCAACGGGGGGTAGAAGAGGACAATCCTCTGGAGACTTCCCTTCCCTTGCCGCTCCTGGACCGGCCATCCGAGTCTCTGGCTTCTGACAGCACCCGTGGGAATCGGCCCTAGGCACAGTTGGATTGAATCGCTGTTCTCAGTTCCCCCACGGCGGACTCTATAGCGGCACACGGATTCGTTCTGATCAATATCCCTTGTATGCCTCGTTGAACTTAGGTCGAGGCATCGTGTGCAGGAACGCGGCGATGTCGAATGATTGCTGCGCTGTCAGTGTTCCCGGATGATTTTGCGGCATGTTGTGGAACAGAAATGCCGCCATATTCTCAGGCCTGTTTATTCCCGCACCATCGTTGTAGGATGCCGGTCCCCACACCGGGGGCATTGCCGGCGGAAAACCCGCCCCGTCGGCACCGTGACACCCTGCGCACTGCGACGCGTATGCTCCCTTGCCTTTCGTTGCATTGCCGGTCAGGGCCACAAGTTTCACAAGGCCTCGTCCCTTAAAGGACTTTCCTTTAACTTCGTTGCGCGAAAGCGATTCGATATAGGCGACTAATGCCTGCATCTCCCGCGAGTGGGGAGGCAGCGGCCGACCATTCTCGCTGCGCGAAAAACATTCCTGAATACGGTCTTCGAGTGAGATCACGCGACCAGCCCGTTTGCTATACATCGGGAACAGTCCCACAAGATCCACCATTGGCGCAGCGTATGGTTCGGTCCCGCTATTGATGTGGCAATCCCCGCACGTGATCTTTGCGCCCGTATATGACGGCGCATAGCGGGGTGTCTCATCGAAGATTGCCCGTCCCCGGCGAACTAGTTGGCCTTGCTCATGCGCCAGACTGGTCTGCTGCGAAGACATCGTTGATCTTGTTGACGTTGGCTGGTGGTCCACGCCCTTACGGCCGGCAAATAGCAATGCGCTCACCGCCAGGAGCAGCGGTCCCAGAAGATCGCACATCACTTTCCCCCTTGATGATGAGCGTTCGTCGTCGCCCACACTCAATTCCATTCCTCCTGAATCTGTTCGATCTTGTGATCTTCTTCAACGCGTGGTCTACGGATCACAGTGAGACCTTCACTGCCCAGCAGATAGGTGGTGCCAGTTTCTTCATTAACAACCTTGTGCTTTACTTGCTTTATGGTGGCAACAGGAGTGGGATGGACTGGATTTGAGACGTCTACAAGATTGTAGTCATGCGCCTCGCTGCCAACGTACCTGTAATGTCCATTGATCATCACCAAACCCGCCTGACCCAACGATTCAGTATGGCCGGGCTCGCTGAGAGAACTCGCGGTCTTTAGTTTTGGGCTCTTGGGCTCGCGAAGATCAAGCTCCGCGCTGCGCCCACTATCGCGGAAGCGGACCAGTTCAGTTCGGTCGTTTAAATAGCGCACAAAATCGAATGCTCCCGGTGCATTGGTTGGAGCTGAAGCTGCGGCCTTGATCTTTGCCGGATCCGTAACATCGAACACGGCAAGCCGCGCACCGTTTTGCTGCTCAACGTACAGATAAGTCTCGCCGTCCGCAGCCTTATACAGGAACAGCGATTGCCCCGTGGTCTTCGCCATCTCTGGAAGATCCGCAGGCTCTTCGACGATCTGATTGCCTGAGCGGGACTTGATCTCGGCTTGAACAGATAGGGTCAGCAGGAGACCCATGACGGCTGCTATTGCTAAGTTGCCAAATCTGACTGACTTTGTCCGTTTCATTGCTGCATCTCCTTTGCGGATCCGAGTAACGCGCCAAATTCTGACCTGCCCAATAAGGGCAAAATATTGTTTCGCTTTTTCCTGCAGACGATAGCCGTGGAACACCCGCTGACTGTCGCGTACTTTCAGTGCAGTTGAATTGCCAATGCGGTTTTGGCTTCACGTCGCTTCAATGCTCTCGATTTCTAAGGTGTACGCCCGAAATTTGCGAGGAGATGGTTCGTCGGTGGATACCAAGATGAGAAGCAGCGTCCGGATTTGGACTGAAGTGTCAACACCTGGACTGCTGCTTACGGCACTTACGGCACAAACCCTCAGTCAGGGTCGACGTGACGCTTTTCACTTGAGAAGAACACGAATCTTTGCGGCCTCACCTCCTACGGATGCTCAAAGGATCCATCCGAGCCAGAGGGTTGTGGCAATGGCGAAAGCTTTTTAGCACCCCGCCAAACATGGAAAGCGCGAAGCCGATCGCACGTCAAATCAATGTCGACAATCAGTCTATCCCCTTCGGATGCATGCGCTCACAGGGCGTCGCGGCAGCAAAAATGCAGAACTCGACCAGAGGGATACCAATGGACTGGGCACAACATGGAGTCAAGATCGTACATTCGGATGAACTTGATTTAAATACACCACAGACGTCGGGCATGACGCGCGCTGCTGCAATTACCCACGCGAAAGCCGGAGCAAGCAAGTTGTGGGCCGGCACAAAGGTGGTTCAACCGGATGCCAAGACCGGACCGCATCACCATGGAGAACTGGAGACCGTGCTTTACGTGGTTAAGGGTCGAATTCGAATGCGATGGGGCGATCAACTGGAACTGAGCGAGGAAGCGAGGCCGGGCGACTTTATTTACGTTCCGCCTTACGTGCCGCATCAGGAGATCAATGCTAGCCCAGATGAGATCTGCGAAGCTGTGGTCGTGAGGGACGGGCAGGATCCGATTGTGGTCAATCTGGATGTGCACACCCCAGAGCCGGCCGGTGCCGGGCATCGCGGCATGCCGTTTCACCCTGATCGCTGAATGTTGGTAACTCTGGGCGAAAAATGGTGCTGATGGATGAGCGGGGATGTCTGGGATGCGTTTTGTCGTGTTTGAAGGACTAGCAGTTCATTGCCCTGCACAAACTGCCTTTTCCGAGTGGCTCATTTGTAAGTGTTCAGTCCATGACCGCTTTAGAATTTTCCCGGATTAGAACGTCAAGGGATCCCAATATTACGCGGCCGATGGGGAGGACGCCGCCACGTCGCTGGGCAGCGTGAATTGAAATGTCGCGCCGCGTTCCCTATTGGCACAAGCCCACAAACAGCCTCCGTGAGACTCGATAATCCTCCGACTGATGGACAGCCCCATGCCGGTGCCCTGCAGCTTGGTGGTGAAGAAGGCGTCGAATATACGATCGACTTCTCCCACCGGCAGGCCGATGCCTGAATCAGTTACCGACACGAGCAGTTGAGCCTCCAGGGTCCTCTTCGACGCGATAGTCAGTTCACCGTTCGCATCTTTCATCGCTTCGATACCGTTGAGGATCAGGTTCATTAAGACCTGCTGCAGTTGTACGCGATCCGCAGTGATCAGCGGAAGCTCTGAGTCGAGCTCGGTGCGGATTGAAATGGAATTCCGATCCGCCTTGTCGTGCAGCAGAACAATCATTTCTCGAATGATTTCGTTCACATCAAGCCGCTCCCGGTCTGATGTATCTCGCCTGTAAAGCGAGCGAACCCGGTCAATAACCTCGGCGGCGCGAGTTGCATCATTGATCATTCTTAATGCTGCTTCGCAACCCTCGGCGACATCAGGCGTATCGCGCCGTAGCCACCGCACGCAGGTTTTGGCGTTCGTTAGGGCGGCGGAGATGGGTTGCTTGAGCTCATGAGCCAGTGAGGCGGCCAATTCTCCCATCATGCTCACGCGGTTGATGTGGGCCAGATCTGCTTCTAGCTGGCGCAATCTCTGCCGCTCTACTTCTGCGCGCTTAAGGTCAGTAATGTCGATGTTTGAACCGATATAGCCGGCGAATTCTCCCGCCCCCGTGTATCGCGGAATGCCACTCTCAATCACCCAGCGGTATTCGCCATCCGCTCGCCTGAGACGGTACTCCATTCTGAAAGGCTTGCGGGCGTGGAAGGCAGGCAGGAAACAATCGAAGCAGCCTTGCACATCGTCAGGATGCACGCCCTCGGTCCATCCTATGCCTACTTCCTGCTCCATGGTTCGGCCGGTGAACTCGAGCCATGGCTTATTGAAATAGGTGCAAAGGCTATCGGTTCCGGTCATCCAGATCAACACCGGCGCCGTATCGGCCATAGTCTGGAACCGAACCTCGCTTTCCCGCAGCCGTTCTTCAGCACGCTTCCGTTCAGTGATGTCGCGGTATATCGCGTAATTGAGGAGGTGCTCGCCGGAAGTCTTTCTAACCGAAATAGCGAGAAGAGACACGTCAATTTCAGTCCCGTCCTTGCGTCTTCGAACAGTCTCGACCTCTACTCGGCCACCCTGCTTCAGCAGGCGCGTGTATGCTCGGGAGCCCCCAATCTGATCCTCAGGAACGATAAGATCATTGATAGGGCGTTGCAAAACTTCATCAGGTTCATAACCGAACATGCGCGTGAATTCCTTGTTGATGCGAACGATGCGGTCATCGCTGCTTAGGACAGCCACCGCTTCCGGAGCCTGCTCAAACAGTTCGTCCCCTATTTCTGGATTCCCCGGAATCTGAGCGGACAATGGCCGTGCCTCGACTGGCTCGTCAGGCCGGGCGGGAGTCTCACGGATATTCGATTGTGACGGTCTCATTGCTTGTCCTCCCATCGTGATAGAGCTGTTAAGCTCCGAGGTAGCACTGAGGACACGATTGGGGTCCAATCGTAGCCGCTGTATTGACCTGATTGCCGCGACAAGCGTATGCTACCGCAATCTCGATGCATTTCCAATCGCAAGGGCAATCCACTGCAAGAACCTTCCAGCGGCCGACCTCGCAGTTGTGAGGAAGGAGACCACATGCTTAGCAGAGAGGAATGGTTGCCTCTCGCCCGTAAGCTGGATTGGGACTACTCCTATGTACGAGAAGAGGAAGTTTTCCCAGAGGTGATCAGCGGGCGTCCTTGGTTACCTCATTCAGAGTGGAAGGACTGGGAAGAATCGTTCAAGACTTCCTATCGCGAATACGTCGACAACCAATACGAAAAAGATATGGCTGTGCGGGCCGTGCACGATGCGGTAGGGCGCATTGAAAATGTACAGAAGTTGGCTCTGCCTTGGTTGAACAGTCTGAAGGTACACGCAGCGGCATTGCCACTTGCGGAGTTCACCGGCGTCATAGGCAATCTGAGGGGTGCAAGGTTTGGCCGCGACAGCGCTTGGCGAACGATGGCGACTTTTGGAGCCCTCGATGAATATCGCCATACTCAAATTCCACTGCTCCTGTTTCATCCCTTGCTACGCATAGATTCTCAGTTCGATTGGGCGCATAAGTTCTACCATACCAACAATTGGTTCGCGGTCGCCGCGCGACACTTCTTCGACGAGCTAACCGTCGGACAGAACGCGATTGAATTCCATATCGCCACCAACGTCGTGCTGGAAACTGGTTTCACAAATTTGCAATTCGTCGGACTGGCGTCGCTCGCCCGCGAATCGAGTGACCACATGTTCGAGAGGATGGTCACCAGTATTCAGACGGACGAGGCCCGGCATGCCCAGATTGGGCATCCCGTTCTAGCTACCGTCATGAAGCACGACCCCAAGTACGCGCAGTACCTGGTTGACAAATGGTTCTGGCGAAACTGGCGCCTATTCTCGATCTTGACGGGACTCTCTATCGATTATCTGACCGCATTGGATCAACGCCCGTATTCGTTCAAAGAGTTCATGGAAGAGTGGATCATCGATCAGTTCCTGCGCACCCTGGACGAGTTTGGACTCGAGAAGCCATGGTATTGGGACCTTCTCATGGACGAACTTGATATCTACCATCACATGATCTACGCGAGCGCCTACAGTTACCGTGCGACCTTATGGTTCAATTTCGTCATACCAGGTCCGGCAGAGAGGAAATGGCTGCGCCAAAAATATCCTAAACATTGGGATGATATGGACGCCGTGTGGGAACAAATCAGCGAACGTTGGCGAACGGTCGGGCCCGGACCGGCAAACGAATTCGCTGTGCACGGAACTGCCCTGCCAACTTTTTGCGATTTGTGTCAGTTGCCGCTGAGCGCTGGTACGCCGCGTAAGAACACGGCGAGGGTCCTCGTCCACGACGGGCGCAAGTACATTTTCTGCTCGGAGCCGTGCCAGTGGATTTTTTTACATGAGCCGGAAAGATATGCCAGCCACACAGATATAGTGAAGCGCGTGCTCTCGGGAGAGGCACCGTCTCAGCTGCCCAATTTGCTGACGAATTATTTCAATCTCACCCCTGATACGTGGGGCAAAGACGTTCATAATGGTGATTACGACTGGCTCGGAGTTCGAAAAGACTCTGCCGCCTAATTTGTTGGAACAACGTTTTATGCCCGTTCCTCTTTATGGTTTCCTCCAAGGTGACACGATCGGTCTTCTGATTCTGGCCGACGACGGGGACACACTCGAAGCCCTGGCACAAAAACTTCAGGCTGCAGCCAGCCTTCGGGTCGCAGCCAGACACCTGGTTCGGGTGGTCTACAACAACAAGATCATGGACCCAGCAATGACAGTCGCGCAGGCTGGGTTCGAGGCATTGGATCGGATTGACGTGCTCTCAGGGTAGAAGTGATGGGGTTTCAAAGAGTCGCTAAAATAGAAGACCTCTGGAGCGGTGAAATGATGGGCCTGGAGGTGGATGGCGAACGTGTCTTGCTGGTCAACGTTGATCACCGCATTTACGCCTATGCCGATATCTGCCCTCATCAAAAGAGTCGTCTAAGCGAAGGCACTTTGGCGGACAAGATTCTGCGTTGTGGAAGGCACCATTGGGAATTCGACGTTTGCAGCGGATCTGGCGTGAACCCTCGGAACGCCTGTCTGAAACTGTTTCCGATCAGGGTCGACGGAGAGGACGTTCTTGTCGACATAGATGACGTTAGGACCACGGGAGTTGGTGTGGAGGGAGAGAAGGAACGATGACCGAAGAGGCCGCGGGGGTCTATGACCGAGTCGGTCCTGTTCTCCAAGCGGGAACCGTGGCCAATGCCATTATTGCGGCGATTAAGGATCTGAACCAGGACGTTATGGTCGTGGACCGCGGTGCATATGTAAGAGTGCTGGTTCCGCAATGCTGTGTCGTGACCCGGTCGGCAATCGAAAAGCACCTGGGACGCCCGTTTCGTTTCCCGGGCGAGCTGGAGACTGTGATGTCGGCTTTCAAAGGTTCCCTTCAGCTGAACCAGGACGACGCAGCCTGGCGATTTGCCGCACGGACTCGCAATTCCGCTTGAACGAACCACGAGCCTTGCCGTCCTTGAGGAGCGCTATATGCCCCAACAGAAGACGTACTGGCATCTTTTGCAACAAAGGCGTTTGCCGACTGAATACGAAATTGTGACTTCAAAGCTCCTCTGCTACACCGGCGAAGGTTTCACCGGTAAGCGGTTCGAGCTCGATGTTCCCCTGAAAGACTGGTTCCGCCGATATCAGGAAGAGTCACCTCTGTTGTGCAGCTCGTGGGAAAAGTTTCGCGACCCGCGAGAAACAACCTACACGAAGTACACGGATTTGCAGAGAGAGAAGGAAATCTTCGTGGACGGGATCCTGGATGAAATCGAACTTACCGGATACGATGCCCACCTTCGCCCTGCATGGCTGCACATTTTCCCAAGAGTGGTTGCCCCGTTCCGGTACCCGGCTCATGGTTTTCAAATGATCGCATCGTACATCGGTCAGATGGCTCCCGGCGGGCGAATTACAATCACAGCAGCACTTCAGTCCGCCGACGAGATGCGTCGCATTCAGCGGATCGCTTACCGCGTTCGGCAACTTCAGCAGATCTACCCTGGGTTTGGGGCCGACAGTAGAACTTTGTGGGAAACCGACTCAATGTGGCAACCGCTGCGTGAAGTCGTTGAAAAATTGCTCATCGCCTACGATTGGGCGGAATCTTTCGTTGGGCTCAACCTGGTGCTCAAACCCCTCGTGGATGAATTGTTCATGAAATACGTGGGCGAACTGGCGCTTGGTGAGGACGACTACCTGCTCGGGCAGATCTTTTATTCGTTGAATGAAGACTGCCAGTGGCACCGTCAGTGGAGCGAGTCCCTGGTTCGAATGGCAATCGAAGATCATCCTCATAACAGGGACACAATTCAAGCCTGGATTAATCAATGGTATCCGCTTGCGGCTCGTGCGGTGCATACATTTGCGTCCCTGCTCGGGAACACCCTGGCACAGATAAAGACACCGCCGCTCGAGTCCATAGAACGAGCTATCGATCGCTACTATCACGACTATCTTCGGACAATGACCTTAGAGGTTGGCTCCTGAATCTCGGAAACGGTCTCTTGTTCGTTTGCATGATGAGTCGTCGGGTTTCTCCAGATGCCCACCAGACTTCGCAAACAAGAGCTCATAGGCGAATCCTGACTCGCCCCGGCAACTGAATCGCTCATAATGTGTAGCCGTGAGAACTGGTGCTGGAAATGCTTCGTCGATCGCAGCTTCGATCATCCGGCGTCCTTCGTAAGAATCGGAGACCCGGCTGGCAATTTCGCAAGATTCGGATCCTCGCCAGACGCTTCCCTCCTCCTGAGATTCAGCTCCAGTGTCCTCATTCCGACAGATGCGTCAAGGTATTGACTCAGCGACGGACCCAAGAGGCCTCACGAATTGACCGGAGTCCTGAGACTCAAAGCGAACAAGGACTTGCTCACGGATAATCCATACAGAGGATGGAAACGAACGTGCTTTTGTTCGGGAACGACCGGCGCCTCATGGAATGTTCGCGGCGCAGTCTGTCTCAGCAATCGGCTACGGTGACGGAATGGAACATGAATGCAGATTCTCACTTTGTGAACGGTTACGCCGTCCCCCTTAGCATGTTGAATTTCAACTCACGAAAGGGACAATGTATGAATCGTCCACGGCTGACGACAATAACCGTCGCTGCCCTTTGTGTCGGCGTCGCATCGGTTGGAGAGTATGAGCACAAGAAGGGATTTTCTCAATCTCACGGTCAAAGGATCGGCAACGGCTGCGGCGGCTGCTCTTCTACCGCGGGGCGTGTCCGCACAGGTGAATACAGGTAATGGCAGGAAGATGAACAGCACGGAGAATATCGCGGACAGCAACAGCGGAATCCCTTACAAGCCACCCTTTAGGTTTGGCCTTGGGGGCGTTCCACTGGGAAATGAATTCGCCGTCGTGACCGATAAAGATGCTTATGCGATCCTTGAGGCCGCCTGGAGTGCGGGCATTCGTTACTACGACGTTTCTCCGTGGTATGGCCTTGGTCTTGCCGAGAGACGGTACGGCAGCTTTCTTCACAACAAGAACAGAAATGAATACGTGATCTCATCCAAGGTAGGCAAGCTGCTAAAGGCATCGAAGACATCCACAGGCCGCGAACTGTTCCCCTTCTCGCCCTCCCCCAACGACGTAACTTTCGATTACACGGCTTCCGGCGTGAGGCGTTCGATCGAAGACAGCCTGCAAAGACTTGGTCTCGACAGCCTTGACATCGTTTTTGTTCATGATATTTCTTCGGACAACAAGTTGTTGCCGACGAGTTGGCAGGAGCAATTCGAGATCGCCTTGAAAGGTGCATTTCCAGAATTGACGCGCATGCGAGAAGAGGGAGTGATCAAAGGCTGGGGCATGGGCGTCAATACGCCCGAACCGATTCTGCGAGTATTCAGCGAAGCCGACCCGGACGTCTGTCTGATGGCCTCGCAATATTCCTTGATCGATCACAAGAATGCACTGAACCAGCTTTTCCCCGCAGTCCGAAAAAAGAACGCTTCTCTGGTGGTTGGCTCCTCACTGAACGCCGGATTCATATCGGGGAGTCCTCGCTATAACTATGGGAAAGAGTCGTACAGGATTCCCGTCGAATTCCTGGAAAAACGGAAAAACTTGCGTGAAGTTGCAGCCAATCACGGAGTGGACCTACGCACAGCAGCGCTTCAGTTTTCGGCGGCGCCCGACGTAGCCGCGGCATTAGTGGTGGGGGCTAGCAGTGAACAACAGATACTCGCTGACTACACCTCAATGCAAACAAGGATTCCGGCGGAGTTCTGGGCTGAGCTGAAAGCTGAGAAACTGATCGAACAAAATGCACCGACACCTGATTAAGAAAGCAAATTGAGCGCGAGTGTACTTAAACCAATTCTGCTTCTCAACGACTTAGGACCGTTGGAGGATCCGTTATGGGCCGGCAGCGACCTCGTCACCTTTAGAGGATGTGAATGGTCACACTGAATGAAGCACTCTCCCAGTAACCGACCTGAGGCGGCACAGGCGAGTCCCATCAGGTCCCGAACCTGCGACATAAACGGTCGAACGAAGCAGTCCCCGCCCCGGTCTCACCACCGCGCTTTGCGAGCGATTCATTTCCCGCGGGAGTTGGATTTCGGCAACAAGCTCTCGTCCGCGATGCGGTATCAATTGGAGGCCACCTCGAGAGGTCAGATGACAAATCGAAGGTGACTTGAGGCGGACCCTGCTTGCGCGTTCTCCAGTTTCCGTATTGACTGGCAAGAAGGACGCCTCCGCCGGTGCTGCTGCCCTCAAGAAGGAACTCATTCAAGTCACCGGTTTCGTAAAGGGCCCGCTCCAACCAACCAATTTCTGTAACTCTCGCCTAAAATAAACAAATAGATGGCACGTGCTGGTTCGGTTCCATCGTACTTGCAGAAGCACGCCGTGAGATCAGCATTTGCATCATTCGGCTGTTGAGGCGAAAGCTACGTTTGCGGATACAAACACGAAGCACCGGCGAGGGATGCCCGGGAGCGTTCGGATCGTTCCTGATCCCCTCGCGCGAGGAGACCTTTTCAAAATGCTGGCGCAAACTCAGAGCGTAGTGGCAGAGGGGATTTGTGCTCTCTCCGCCAGTTGCTGCACGGTCCTACGCGCTGTTTGCATTGTGTCGTTCTGTTTGCTTGTGGAAGGTTGTACGAGGCCATCCGTTCATGAGCCGGTTACATTGACTCTTCTGGAGGAATGGTCGAACAAGACGTTCGGCGATGCGCGCCGGCAGGAATTGCAGCAATTTACTCGGGAAACAGGAATCCAAGTCAGACTCTTTCCTTCTCCGGACTCCTCACGGAAGAGGCTGGCTTTGTGGAAAGAGTTGCTGGGGACGGGCGCCTCGGGCCCTGACGTTTACGGCATTGATGTGATCTGGCCTGGGATTCTGAACGAATATTTCATGGATCTCAACCCATATTTCGCCAACGAAATATCCCTTCAATTTCCGAAGATAGCCGCGAGCTACACCGTAGGTAAGAAGCTGGTGGCCGTGCCGTATCGTGCCGACGTCGGGCTTTTGTTTTATCGTACCGACTTCCTGCGACAGTATGGATATCGTGGGCCACCCAGGACATGGGATGAGCTGGAGATGATGGCGACCCGAATTCAGGCTGGCGAACGAGCCAAAGGTAAGAAGGGTTTTTGGGGCTTTGTCTGGCAAGGGGCGGCTGACGAGGTGCTGACCTGCAACGCGCTGGAATGGCAGGTAGCCGAAGGCGGCGGGCGGATTATCGAGGAGGACCAAGCGATCAGCGTGAATAATCCGGAGGCAATCAGAGCGTGGCAAAGGGCGGCGCATTGGGTTGGCTCCATCTCACCCCCGGGAATAGTCGGATACCGAGAGTGGGATTCGCTAAACGTTTGGGTCGCAGGTGATGCGGCATTTATGCGGCATTGGCCATCAGCCTACGTCGACAGCCAGGCGTCAGGGTCGCCGATCCGAAATAAGTTTGATACAGCCTTGCTGCCCGGTGGTAAGGCAGGCCGGGCGGGTACCTTGGGAGGGTGGGGCTTTGCAATTTCCCGATTCTCGCCTCATCCTCAAGAAGCCTTAGAGTTAGTCCGGTATCTGACCCGTAAAGATGTGCAGGTGCAGCGGTCCCGCGTGACTTCGCAGCCGCCCACTCTACCGGAACTCTACACCCTGCCTGAGGTACTGGAACCAAATCCCCGTTTTGAGCTTTTGAATCAAGCCTTCCGAACCGGCACGGTTTCGCGTCCTTCGAACATTACGGGCAAGAAATACCAGGATGTCACCGACGCTTACATCCAGGCAGTGCACTCTGTGCTCACTGGTGAGAAGAGTGGACCTCAAGCTGCTGCGGCCTTGGAGAATGAATTAGTTCGCATCACTGGCTTTAGGAAGAGACCGCTGCTTGGGAAATCAGCATATCGTGATTGCAACTCTGAAGCGGTCCATTAACCTCTTTCCGGCGGCTTCAGGTTTCTGCACAATAGAAGGATTTCGAGGCCAGCGATAGCTCGACAGGAATCACCGATGGGCCTTTACACCGCAATAGGATTGGAAGGTTGGGTCAGAAGGGCTGAAGAGAAAATTCTTCACAGCGATCGGCTCAACATCGGTCCGCGTTTAATACTCGGCTTCGTGTTCATCATGTTTTCGATGTTAGCCGCGGATGTAACTATCCTTTGGCAATTTCACGTCGTCCGTACCCAGGCGGGGCGCCTGAACGATGTCGATCAGAAATTGGTGGCGGTTTTACGCGTGCATACCAGTATGTTGGCTTTTTATGATCGCCTGGACGCGCTGGCCGATGCCGAAGATGCCGGTCGACTACGGAAGGAAGCCGGACCTCTTCGTAGCATGGTCCTCGAGGACATCCGTCGGGCAGCGAACGCCCTCAAGACACCACCTTTCGACTCCCGGCGAGATCCCAACATCCTGCCTACTCTTTTCGTCATTCAGAGCGCGCTGCCATCAGAACTTGACGCTATCGCCACGCTTGCGGCCTCGGGCGACTGGCGGGCCGTGCACCTGCGCCTGGCGAATCAGGTACGGCCGTTGGAATCCCTGACCTCGGTGCTTGTCGAGAAAGTCGACCATGAGGCAGCGCAGCAGCAGGCCGAAGGCGTGGCGAACATTCGGCGCGTGCAGCATCTGGTTTTCTGGGTGGTGCCGCTGACCGCCATCTTCACCTTGCTGATCGCCGCTACCCTCGGCGTGGCCATTACCCGCAGCATCACTCAGCCTCTGGCGCGATTGGTGGAAGGTTCCAAGGCCCTGGCGCGGGGCGCGTTTCAGCATCAAGTGTCGATCAGCGGAAACGATGAACTCGCTCACCTCGGGCAGGTGTTCAATGACACTGCCGGGCGCTTGCGTGATCTCTATACTTCTCTGCAGAGCAGCGAAGACCGCCTTCGCCTCGTCATCGATACGATTCCGGCCTATGCCTGGAGCGCGCGGCCCGATGGCTCGGTTGAGTTCATCAACCGCCGTTTCCTGGAATTTACGGGACACTCTGCGGAGGACATTCTAGGCTGGGGTTGGAGTTCCCTGATTCATCCTGATGATCTTACGAAGTACGTCAGCGAGTGGCAGGCAGCCGTCGCCTGTGGGCAGCCGATGGAAGGTGAAGCCCGCGTACGGCGGATGGATGGGAGTTATCGCTGGTTGCTGATTCGCAACGTGCCGCTGCGCGACCAACGGGGAAGCATCGTGAAGTGGTATGGAACCTCGATCGACATCGAGGAGCGCCGCCAGGCTGAAGACGCCCTACGGCAGAGTGAGGCCTTTCTATCGGAAGCGCAGCGGCTAAGCAAGACCGGAAGCTTCAGTTGGAGCGCCTCCTCTGGTGACATCGTCTGGTCCGAGGAGACCTTTAGGATCTTCCGGTACGACCGAACGACGAAACCGACGGTGGGACTTATTCTCCAACGTGTTCATCCGGAAGACGCGCTGCGCGTGAAGCAGACGATGGAGAGGGCGTCAAGGAATGGGGAAGACTGGGAACTCGGATACCGCCTGGCCATGCCGGACAATTCAGTCAAAAACGTTCATGTTATGGCTCACGCGATGCGCGATAAATCGGGAAGAATCGAGTTTATTGGAGCTGTAATGGACGTGACCGAACGGAAGCATGCCGAAGAGGCGTTGCGTGACGCCCAGGCGAATCTGGCACGCGTCAGCCGGGTGACCACGATGGGAGAGCTCACTGCATCCCTGGCGCACGAGATCAAGCAACCAATCGCCGCCGCCATCACCGATACCAAGACGTGCTTGCGCTGGCTTGGAAACGATCCACCCGATGTGGCCGAGGCGCGGGAAGCAGCCGCGAGAATCATCAAAGACGTGACGCGTGCTTCTGACATCATCAGCCGGATCCGCTTGTTATTCACGAAGGGGGCTCCGCAGCAGGAGTCAGTGGATGTGAATGAGGTCATTGAAGAGATGATCGTCTTGCTTCGCAGTGAAGCCAGCCGGTATTCGATTTCGATCGTGGGTAATCTGGCCAACGATCTCCCCAGGATCAGGGGCGATCACGTGCAATTGCAACAGGTCTTTATGAACCTCATGCTCAATGGCATCGAGGCCATGGCAGACCGAGAGCCGCCAGGCACACTTGTCGTCAAATCGCAGCGCGGTGGAAACGGCGAAATACTGATCTCTATCAGCGACACGGGCGTAGGACTCTCTGCTGAGCAAGCGGGACGGATCTTCAATGCGTTCTTTACGACCAAGCCTGACGGCACCGGCATGGGTTTGCCCATCAGCCGTTCAATTATCGAGTCACATGGCGGCCGGTTGTGGGCTGCCGACAACTCCCCCTGCGGCGCAAGCTTTTGTTTCACTCTACCCACAACGGTCGAGAACAACAAATGACACGGGGATGTCAAGGGACGAGGCGAATGTCGCATGCGCCTCGTCCTTGCCCGCTACACTAGGTCTGTGATTTCCAGATAACGTCAATTTTGTGGTCCTCCTCGACACGAAGTCTGCGTACCACTGTGATACCGTTCTCGCTAAGAAAAAACAGCGTGCCAGTATCTTCGTTCGAGAGACGCTGTCTAACCCCCGGAATGGTCGCCAGTAAGTTGGGATGAGAGGCTTTAGAGTCATCCCATACCTTGTAGGTTGGATCGTTATCAACGATCGGAGCGACCGCAGCATTGGTGGATGCTGACAAAAGCGCTGTCTCTCCCAGCTTCTCTGCCGCTGCCGTACCGGTCAAAGCCGACGCGTCACCGAGTACGGGGTGTTTGCAGTGTTTGAAGCTCAGAAGCGCTTCGCCTGAGCCGTCGCGGTAGCGAACCAGAGCATTGTCATTTCCGACAGACTCGACGAAATCAAATCGTGAGGGGACAACCAGTTCAGTTTCAGCTAAGCGCCGAATCTTTCCCGGATCGCTCACATCGAGAGCCGTCAGCTTAGTTCCCTCCGCTGATTCAACGTAGAGCACTGTCCGCCCGTCCTCGCTTTTGTGCAGGTACATCGCTTCGCTGTTCGCCTGGGCAAGCACTGGCGCGTCAGAGGGCCCCTGTACAACGATAGTTCTCGAGTGTGGTGGTTTATGGGTGACGGCGTTAGCGTTTATGGTAGCAGCCAAGACCGCGGTTACGAGGGGTGCGAAGAGTTGCTTTTTCATACTGAATCTCCTACTAAATTTCCTTTCTGAGATCAGTGTGCCCGCGAACATCGCACCTCGTCCAAGTAGTATTTGTTATTCCGTATTAGTGCCGTATGGATGGTAATGCTGATAGTGGGAATACTAGCGAGCAGTTCGCACGAAAGCCTGCTTCCCGGTTGGGCGAGGTGCGAGCTCAAGCGAAGTAGACAACAGGAATCTGTGAAATGCCCCTACATTGCCTGTGGGCAAGGGTCCGGCGGGATACGCGATCGAGAATTGTCTTGAGAGCTTCAACCCGCGGACGCGCGCAATCTTCAGCGTCCCCAGCGACAATTGATTGCGCACAGCCCACCGTGAAACGAACGTCACGCCGAGACCCGCCTCCACCGCACTCAGTAGCCCTTCTGTCGAATCAAGTTCCATCTTGATCCTCAGATCTTTGTTCCTCAGCCTCGCAGCTACGATTGCCTTCTCGACCACACGTCGGGACCCAGAGCCGAATTCTCGCATCAAAAGCGGTTGTTGCTTCAAGGCCTCGATGTCAACCTCCTGGTCTGCCCATTCATGGTTTGTGGGAACTACGAGCACCATATGGTCCTGGAAGAATGGCTCGATGTTGAGATCCTTGCGTTGGTCCGGTCCTTCGATTAAGGCGACTTGTATCTGGTGTGCTACGAGGGCATCCAGCATAGCTTCGGTGTTGCCGCTGCGGGCGACAATCCGAATCCGTGGATGGGCTCTGATAAAGCCCGCAATGAAGTTTGGCAGGAGGTATTGCGCAATCGTTTGCGAAGCCCCGACAGCCAACTCGCCTGCCTGCTCGCCCGAGGTTTCAGCAACCGCGGCAAAAGCCTGATCGGAGATCACTTTCATCTGATCGGCCAGCGGCAGCAACACCTTGCCGCCCGCCGTTAGCGTAATCCGCCCTCCGCTTCGATCGAAGAGAGGAACCCCGAGTTCGTCCTCGAGGGCCTTCACTTGTTGGGTCACCGCGGGTTGCGTCAACAACAGTTCCTCGGCAGCACGGCTGAAGTTCAAGTGATGCGCAACCGTTCGAAAGACTCGGATTCGGAAGTTTTCCAGCACGAGGTGTTCCTACCCCTTTTTTATGGAGACCTACGCATACTCGCCATCGACGATAGGTTTGTTGCCGGTTCTCGCTCCGTGTCTTGATCCTCAAAGCGGCGTTCCTGCCGAAGCATGGAGTATTTCGGTGCCTCGATCCAAACGCGGAACACCGGCCATCGCCACCACACCAGCAGCAGCGTGCACATAATGGCTGAAGTTAAGATCACAATAAGATTGATCATTGTCCGTCGTTCTCCTGCGGTGGGTCATAGAGAGAACGCAAGAATTCGACCAGGGCGTGCCTTTGATCTACGCTGAGTTGGTTCCGCCACGGAGGCATTGCCGTACCCGGCACGCCATTCTCCAAAACATCCCATACCCGTTCTTCGGTAGGCTTCTTAAGGTGGAAATTTGTTGGTGCTGGCGCGAGGGCGCCGGCTGCCGGTCCATTGCCCGCTCCGGTCTCTCCGTGACAGCTGGCGCAAGTGGCGACAAAAAGCGCTTTGCCCAGTTCCAGACTCGCCGTTTCTTGTATTCCCGGCGCCGCACCCGGAGCGCGCAAGCGTTGAATGTAGGCAATAAGAGCGCGCAGATCTTCGGTGGGCAGTTGGCGCCAGGGCGGCATGGCGGAGCCCGCGAGTCCATTCCACAGCACGCCGCTCAGTCGTTCATCGGAGAAACAGGCAGCAGTGAGGTTTGCCGGTTTCGGCAATAGACTCGCCGAAGCTTTGCCATCGCCTCGTCCGGCGGATCCATGACACGAAGCACAATTCGCAGCGAAGAGGGCTCCCCCGCGGCTCACTTCCTCCTGCAAGTCGTTAGGATCAGACCCAGGATGCAGAACGGGTGCGCTAAGGCTATAGCCTCCCATCATGGCAATCGGAAGGGCGGGCGGAGTGGCTCTGGCTGAAGGGGCGCCCGCAATGTCCATGTCCATTATCGCGGGCTGGACGCTAGACGGTTGCATCTGTCGGTCGAAACCGGAAAGCTGTCGAGCCCGTCCAAGGGATTGAAGATAAGCCAAGACGTCCAAGCCTTCCTGGGTAGGCTGATCGGGACTGCCATCAAATAGCCAAGGATACGGAGGCATCACGGAATCCCGCACCACAAGGCGGGGATTGTAGAGATGAGTGAGTTGCCAGTCGCGGGGACGAAGATTGAATTCGCGCGACAAGTCCGGGCCAATGCGACGTGTTCCCCAAAGTTGCGGGTAGTCATACTTGGTCTCCCAAGCCTCGGTCGGCGCCCCGAAGCGCTGCACATCCGGTGCCAGAAACCGGATTTGCTGGGTGTGACAGTAGGCGCACCCTTCGCGCCCATAAATGACTCTACCCCTTTGTTCGGAGGCGGTGAGCCTTGCCATGGTGACTGGAGCCACCTGTTTGATTTCATCTTCCAGTTGTTTTCCAGGAATAATCGCCAGCACAATAAATGACAAAGCGAAGAAACCTACACCTGCACCGAACGCAACCACATGCGCATGGCTGAGCCAACCGGTCCAGCTGACCTCCGGTGAAGCCGAGCCATTCTCGAATGCCGCCATGTCTACTGAAGCCGTTCGGCCGGTCCCAGACACGATGGCATCTGACAATTTTGGACCCGTAACCAGCGAGGTCCAGAAGAGAACAAAACCCGCAAGAATAGGGAGCCCCGAGAGTGTACGGACCAGCCAGTAACTTCCGACTGCCCGAACCGAATCGATCCAAGGCGCGCTCGACTGCCAAACCTGCGCCTCGACCAGGCCCGCAATCGTGAGATCAGCGACCATCAGTGTCAGGCCCGTTGCCAGGAGCCAGAACGACCAATTCATCGTGCGCTCGTTGTAAAGTGTTCCGGGGATCCGTTGCCACAAATGGGCGACGCCGCCAAGCGCGATGAAACTTCCAAAACCGATCATCGCCAAATGCGAGTGGCCGATGACCCAGTCCGTAAAGTGGATGAAGCGATTGACGGGCATCAATGCCTGAACCGAGCCCTGCAAACTCACGACAAGGTAGGCGACGATACCAAACCAGACGAAACGCAGCGGGACATCCTTCGAAGCAGTGCCACTATTTTCGCGCAAGGAAAGTAGCAAGTTGGTGACAACCAAAATCACGTCCATTCCGAGATAGGCCGACGCAACGATGGCGCCCTTCTGCGCGGACATTGGAATTGCTGAATAGACGTAGTGGTGCGTCCCGTTCAATGGATACATAAAGAAGAGCAGCCAGAAGCCCACCATCGACAGAAAATGACTGAAGATCGGGCGGCGCGTAGTTGCGGGGATCACGTAATAAGCAATCGCGAGAGCAAAAGGCGTTACGAAGAGGCCGACAGCATCGTGAATCCACAGGCCACTGAACGCCGCGCCCCGCGCGCCCGGAATTAGTTCAGGTACGAAATTCCCGACCGGGTAGGCCAACATCGTGAAGAGGATGCCGCCGATGATGTACCAACCGCTGACATACAGATCTGAGAGCCGAGCTTTAAGAAATGGCAGGACAAACTCGAAGACCATCAGCACGAATGCAAGGACAACGAAAGCATCTACCACGAGAGGAAATTCCGCCCATTCGAGCGGCTGGCTGAAACCGGCAGCGACCAGTACCCATCCCGGCAGGACCACCGCAAAATTCCAGACACCGAAGAGAAGCCATCCGAGCCTACGGCTCAAAACCGGGCGATTTGCCAGACGGGGCACAACGTAATAAAAGAACGCGAGAAACGCGTTGCCCAGCCAGCCAAAGAATATGCCTTGCGTGTGGTTGTAGCGAAGCCTACCCCAGGTAAGCCATCCCTGGCCTCCCAGAAATTCGGGAAAGGTGAACTTTGTCGCCACCAGAATGCCGAATATGACCGAGATCACTAACGTCAGGAGTGACGCAAACACGTGGGCGCGGACCAGATTATATTCAATCGACGGAAGCGCACTCGGACCCTGGGCATTTAGCCCCTCATCTTGACCGGTTAAATGTTGTGCGAAAGTTGTCATTGACCCGCAGCCCTGTCAGCATTCTTCTCTCGATCGAAACTGTTCAACATCCAACTCGCAACAGCCCTCCGGTCCTCCAGCGACAACCCGGGCTCCGCAGGTCCCGGTGCAAAGTTGCCCCACCCGGGCCAGGGATGTGTCACTGCCGAGGCGAGTCGAGAGCGCAAACGCGGATCGCGAGCCGCACTGGCAAATCCGCGATAAAAGGTCACAATTTCCTGGTAACTGGGGGCGTTGGAGCGCGTAGTCATTTCGTGACAGCCCGCGCATTGTCGCCGTGAAATTTCGTAACCGCGGTTCACCAACGCACTTTCCTCTTGAGTGAGTTCCGGAACAACCACACTTGCGGCGGTAACTGGTTGGCGCAACGATTCTCCAAACAACCTGCGGTGGTCGCGCGTTCCCCACCAGGCAAGCACCGTTCCCAGTAGCAGTACGGAAGTCAGCAGGCCTATCAGAGGGCGCAACTGATGCTCGCTGTCGACGTTATTCGCCATAGGTTCCTTTCGGACCTTGACCGGTGCCAGCCTTGCCATTGATGGAAACCAGGTAGTCCGTGATCTTCAGCACCTGGTCGTCAGAAATATGCGCGCCGTAAACGTCTTTCATTTTCTTGACTTCACTCAGCCAGGTGGCCCGGGAAAATCGGGGCTGCATCGTGACGTATCGCGGCGAATGGCAGACCACGCACGCGGTCACAAATTCATCACGTCCAGAACCGGGCGGAAAAACCGGCTCGTCGTGCGGCATCACGATGGTATGAACCGGGCTGTCTGACCTGGAATGAAGGATCGATTCCATTTTTCCGTTCGCGATGCCATGATCCTGCTCCTTCGAACTCGATGGATGTCCACAGCTGGCGAGCAGTGCCGCAAGCACCAGCGAAAGAACCAGGCTTTTTGTCTTTGGGATCATGCGTTGTTATCCCACCTTGACGTCAACTTGCTGGATTACATTCCACATAAAACCAGAGCGGTTCCATTGTTCCTTGCTCTGAGTTTCTCCCACCGCATTTGTCGCGCGAGCCATGAGTCGATACTGCCCGCGGTTTCTTGGTGACCAGGACGCCCGCCAGCGGCGCCACGAGTACTTTCCGATTTCCGGATCCAGTCGAGCATCTACCCAAGTGCCTCCTCCGTCAGTCGACAACTCCACTCGCCTGATGCCATAACCGGAGTCGAAAGCAACGCCCTCAATTTCAGTCGGCATTCCGGGACGCAACATTTCATCGGGATCAGGACGAACGAATATGGAGCGTACGTTGAATTTGTTAATTGGAACGGTGTCCTTGGCTAAGTCCTTAGGGGACTCGGTACCATTGGGAACGTTGGGAATACGATATGCTTTGTCCGTCCAGAAGTTGCTGAAGGGCTGAGGCAAAACCGTGATGTCGCTGAGAGCTTTCACCCAATAAGTTCCGTACCATCCAGGCACGACAAGCCGCAGGGGGAAGCCATTCACCATGGGCAATGCTTGGTCATTCATGGCGTAGGCAATCATCACCTCCCCATCTCGTGCGTGGTCGATCGTAAGCGCCTTCACGAAGTCAGCAACAGAAGGCAGTGGCGGGACGTCAAGCCCATTGAATGCGACGTCCACGGCGCCTGCCTTCACTTCGGCACGATCCAAAATCGACTTCACCGAAACACCGGTCCATTTGGCGTTCCCGCAAGCGCCGTGTTTCCACTGGCCGCCGGGAACGCGAGGCTCGAAAAAACTACGAGAATTGCCCGAGCATTGATTAACTGCGACGATGGAGATTGGGACGAACTTCGATCGAAGTTCGTCCACACTGAGCTGCAACGGCTGTCGGACGTGGCCGCTGACATTGAGCCGAAAGGTTCGAAGATCAACGGAAGTCGGGATGCCTTCGAGATGCCACCGAACGAAGAAAGCTTCGTTGGGCGTGAGGTCCTGTCGAAAATAGTGAATCGGAGTCTCCAACTGTGGGGGCCGGTCGGTGAGGAAGATCATCTCCGTTTTTTCCGGGAATCGAATGAGGTTAGATGAACTCGATACAGTCCCCGCCGCAGAATCGATTCGACTGCAGGAAGCCGCCAATGCCGCCACACCCGTAGCACCCATGAGTTGCAAAAATCCTCGCCGGTTCACAAAATAACCCCACGCGCGATATTCCTATGTGTTCGACCTATCGGCTTCACCAATTTCAATGTTGCATCTCCTTTTCGAGTCCATGTATCGAGGAGGGCATGTGGAAACCACGAGTTGCCAAAATCACCGCAAGGTCCTGAACACCTCTGATTTTTCGCAAGTGCCATCGCGCAACTGACTGGATCTTTCTCTCGCCGTCACAGCAAGTTCGGTTCCACTCCCGCGATCCAGCGAAGTGGAACTAACCGAACTGCATCGCGTAACGCGCCACCGTTGTTTCGCCACCGCACTGGCAAGCAGTGACGGCCCGTGAACACCGCCTGTCGAGCTTTGGTCACGATGGCTAGACGAGTGGCTCAGCTGCAACTTACAAAACGGGAAAGTCTTTCGAGGAGTATTAACCACATGCTGAAAGGCCCGGACCTGCCATTTCCGGCCCGTGCGCAAATGCCCGAAAATGGCGCATAACTGTGACGCCTGCAATTCGAGAACCTTCAACACACCAGTTCGCTGACTTGATCGGTGGATCCAAGGTTCATCAGGTTCTGGAAAGACCTCAGGTCTCAAGTCGCGTGCTGCTGCTTCGATGGCACCCATGGAGAGCTTGTGTCGAGGAGAAGTGCATCATCGCGCTCGTATTGCAACCAGAAGGTACTGCGCAATCGTGTTGACACTCCGAGCGACAACTTTGCGCAAACTTCATCCCTCCCCTGCGAATTCTTGTTTCGCGTGAGAAACGAGTGTCGCTAGCTTTGGCAGGCAAATTGCGCTTGTAAGCGAGGCTTTAGGTTTAAGAACCCGTCGTAGCGACTGTTCGCGTGGCGATAGCACGGAAAGGAATTCTGCCGCTGCACTCGGTCTAGCGGACTCTGTTCGTTCGAGACACTGCAAAACATGTTTTTTCACGATCCATATCTGGGATTGTCCGGCCGCGAACTCCGAGTACTGAGTCTTCTTTGGATTGCCGCTTGCGTAACGATTCTGGACGGTTGCGCAGATAAACCGAAGAGCCGGCTGACCGAAGTGGAAGTAGCGAAGCCGGTTCGCACAGATGTGCCTATCTACTCAGAGTGGATCGGAACCACCGTTGGATATATCGACGCCCAGATTCATTCCAAAGTTACTGGATATCTTCTGGCCCAAAACTATAAAGAAGGATCCTTGGTGAAGACAGGAGACCTTCTGTTCGAGGTTGATCCACGACCCTTCCAGGCGGTGGTGGATCAGGCAAATGCTCAACTCAACGTTGCCGGCGCTGAGCTGACTCGGGCTCGTGCCGACGTGAATGCCGCTCAAGCCGAGATCAACCGCGCTGAAGCCGCTCAGGTGAAAACTCAGTTGGATGTCGAGCGTTACACACCTCTCGTGACGGATGGCACGGTAAGCCAGCAAGAGATGGACGATGCCTTTCAGTCGAACCTCGCGAATCAAGCTTCGGTTCTGGCTGCGAAGGAAAAGTACAACCACGCTCTGGCTTCCGTGAAAGCGGCAGAGGCGCAGATCGAGGTCGCTCGCAGTTCTCTTCAAGGCGCCCAGCTGAATCTGGGTTACACAAGAATCAAGTCTCCCATCAACGGGATAGCGGGTATTCGAGTCGCCAACATCGGCGATCTTGTTGGAACGGATCAAAAGGCGCTTCTGACAACGGTTTCGCAAATCGATCCCATTTTCGTGCAGTTTCCGATCAGCGAACAGGAGTATCTGGGCCTGCGCCAGCTTTTCCTCACTGAAGGTTCGAGGCAAGGGGAGGACTTGGAATTAATCCTGCCGGACGGAACCGTTTATGACCATAAGGGCAAGATTGACATCATTGGCCGGGAGATTGAGGCCTCAACCGGGACACTCAGGGTTCGGGGTACCTTCCCGAATCCCGGAAACGTCTTGCGTCCGGGTCAATACTCCAGGATTCGAACTGTGACTCGCATCGACAAGGACGCCTTGTTGGTTCCCCAGCGCGCGGTGCAGGAATTGCAGGGAGAATATGAACTTGCTCTGGTTGATGGGGACAATCGAGTCGCATTCCGCAACGTGAAAGCTTCCAACCGTGTTGGTTCCTACTGGATCATTGAGCAAGGCTTGAGCGCGGATGACCGGGTTGTGATTGAAGGCCTCCAGAAAATCAAAACTGGAGAGAGGGTCGCCCCCAAAGATGCCCAGCTTCCGCCCTTAACTTCGGCTCTGGCCGATGTGCGCGGGAGCGCGCCCTGATGTCAAGATTCTTCATCAATCGGCCAGTCACTGCGATCGTAATTTCGATTCTCATCGTTATTGTCGGAGTCGTGCTCGCGCAGCGCCTTCCAATCGCCCAATTTCCGGCCATTGCCCCTCCTGAAATTGTAGTGACCACCAACTATGTCGGTGCCGACGCACTGACCATCGAGAGCGCTGTCGCAACCCCGATTGAAGAAGCGATGGCAGGCGTTGAAGGCATGCTGTACATGCGGTCATTCAACGCGAATGATGGAACCATGAAACTGCGCGTCGATTTCGATCTGAACATGGACCCCAATGTCGCGGAGGTATTTTCGGAGATCCGTGTGAATCGCGCGTTACCGCAACTCCCTCCCTCAGTCCGGAACCAAGGAGTGACCATCGCAAAATCCCACGTCAGCCCCCTGATGATCGTTGCGCTTTACGCCCCGAAGGGCACCCGAGATGCAAAATTCCTGGCAAATTACGCCAACATTAATATTGCGGATCCGCTCACGCGCGTCACGGGGATCGGTTCCATCGTCGTCCAGGGTGCGGGCGCGTATGCCATGCGTCAATGGGTGAAGCCCGACCAGTTGGCCAGCCTCGGCGTGACTGTGCCCGACCTCGTCAATGCTCTTGAGCAGCAGAATACCGTTAACCCTTCAGGGCAAGTAGGTGCGGAACCTGCTCCAAGCGGACAGGAGTTTACCTACACGATGCGTGCCCAGGGGCGCCTGGTGACGGAAGAAGACTTTGGCAATATCGTGATTCGCGAGAACCCGGACGGTTCTGTCATTCGAATGAAGGACGTTGCCCGAATCGAACTCGGAGCACAGACCTACAACGTGATCGGGCGAATGAACGACGCTCCTGCGGCGATCATCAATGTTTTTCAACTGCCGGGTTACAACGCCATTGACGCCGTCGACGGCGTCCGAACAATGCTAGCGCAGCTCAAGGAGAAGTTTCCCGATGACGTCGACTATGTAGTTTCGCTCGACACGACCCTTTCCGTCAGAGAAGGCGTCCGCGAAATCATCACCACGCTGGTGGAGGCGCTGCTATTGGTAATCTTCGTGGTATTCCTGTTCCTGCAGAATGTTCGCGCCACGCTAATCCCCGCACTGACAGTTCCCGTCTCGCTTCTCGGGACCTTTATTTTCTTTCCAATGCTGGGTTTCTCCATCAACTCCCTCTCCTTATTCGGGCTGGTCTTGGCGATTGGTCTCGTGGTTGACGATGCGATTGTTGTCGTCGAGGCCGTCGAGACGAAGCTGGCTGCTGGCTTGAATCCAAAAGAAGCCTCGCTAAAAGCAATGGAACAGGTTAGTGGCCCCGTGGTCGCAACGGCCCTTATTCTTGCGGCAGTCTTTGTTCCCACCGCTTTTATTCCGGGAATCACGGGCCGTCTATATCAGCAGTTTGCCGTGACGATCGCGGTCTCTGTGGTGATCTCCGCCTTCAACGCTCTATCGCTGAGTCCCGCGCTCTGTTCTCTCCTTTTGAAGCCACGCCAGGAGTCCACCGGTTTCCTGCATCGTGTCTTTGGCGGGTTCAATCGAGTATTCGATAGAGCGACGAATCGATATGTCAGCATTTCAGGCGCGCTCATCCGAAAAATGGCTTTGAGCGCGCTCCTGCTGTGCGCGGTAGCTGGTGCAGCTCTTTTGGTGGGGTACAGGCTTCCTTCCGGATTTCTTCCTATCGAAGATCAAGGTTATTTTTATTTGAACATCCAGTTGCCGGATGCCGCCTCTCTCCGGCGAACGGATGCTTTCACGAAGAAAGTAGAAGCGGTTCTCAAGAGCACGCCCGGTGTTCAGTACCGCAGCACCATCGTGGGCAACAGCCTCCTTACGCAAACGAACGCCACATACAGCGCCTTCGTGTTCGTAGCGCTGAAGCCATGGGACCAGCGCAAAAGTAAGGATACGAGCATTACAGCGATCATGGATTCGGTCAACGATAAGCTTGACAGAATGCCGGAGGGGCACGCCTTCGCTTTTTCACCACCGGCTATTTCCGGGGTTGGAACTTCCGGGGGCTTTAGCTTCATGCTGGAGGACCGGGTCGGGAAACCTGTCGATTATCTCGCCGAAAATACAGATCGGTTCCTGCAAGCGGCTCAAAAGCGGCCTGAACTCGCGCGCCTGAACAGTTCATTGAACGCCAAAGTTCCTCAGGTTCTAGTTGCGGTCGATCGCGACAAAGTCTTGAAGCAGGGCGTGGAAGTAAAAGACGTTTACAGCACCATTCAAGCCTTCATGGGTTCCCTTTTTGTGAACTACTTCAACCGCTTCGGCCGCGCCTGGCAGGTATATATCGGTGCTGACAACGGCTATCGCACTGAGGCCAGGGAGGTCACGAACTTTTTCGTCCGCAATAAGAACAACGAGATGCTACCTCTCTCCTCGGTCGTTTCCATTAAGGCCGCGGCCGGGCCAGAATTTACCTCCCGGTTTAACGAATACCGCTCGGTGGAGATTACGGGATCGGCTGCTCCTGGCTACACTACTGCGCAAGCCATGAAGGCGCTCGAGCAAGTGGCCAATCAAGTCCTGCCGAAAGATATGGGATACGATTGGAATGCTCTTTCATATCAGCAGAACAAGGCTGCTTCTCAAGTAAGTCCCGCCGTGGTCTTCGGGTTTTCGCTTCTGGTCGTATTTCTTATCCTCGCGGCCCAGTACGAAAGCTGGGCCCTTCCATTTAGCGTTCTGCTATGCACGCCGGTCGCCGTGTTCGGCGCTTTTATTGCACTGTGGGTGAGAGGCTTTGAGAACGATGTCTACGCGCAAATTGGTCTGGTGATGCTGATTGGCCTCTCGGCGAAGAACGCCATACTCATCGTCGAGTTCGCAAGGTCGGAACGTCTCCGCGGAAGGAACGCGTTGGAAGCGGCGTTGGAAGGGGCCCGCATTCGCCTCCGGCCCATCTTGATGACGGCCTTTGCCTTCGTCCTCGGGACGATTCCGCTCGCGATCGCAAGCGGGGCGGGAGCCGCATCCCGGCGAATCCTCGGGACTGCGGTGATCGGCGGCATGCTCGCCGCAACCATGCTCGCCATCTTCATCATACCGGTCGCGTTTTACGCCGTGGAATCCGCCAAAGATAAGGTACGTTCTTGGAGGAGTTCATCGTGAAACGCGGCGCGCCGATTCTTCTGGCTACGATTCTCCTGTGTGGTTGCATCCGCGGCCCAGTCTACAAAAGACCCGTGGTGCAGGTTCCTCCAACGTTTCGAGGGCAAGCGAGTGCGAATTCGTTCTCTTTGGCGGATCAGGCGTGGTGGAACATCTATTCAGATCCGCTACTTGAGAACCTGATCAAAGAAGCTCTCAGGAATAACTATGATTTGCGTACCGCCATCGCGCGTACCCAAGAGGCGCGCGCGTACGTGGGCGTGGCGCGCTCGGCCTACTACCCTTCGGTAGGCTTTGACGCGGGAGTGCAACGCGATCTCGGCGTGTACAAATTCCGCCCCGCTCTGGATCTTCCAGCGGCTGGAGCTTCCACGCATGAATTGTTTGTGGGCGGTCTTTCCACTGCCTGGGAGATTGATCTTTGGGGCCGCATTCGCAACACCTCAGCGGCGGCGAATGCGACTTATCTGGGAACAGAGGAGGCCCGCCGCGGCCTCATGCTGTCTCTTGTAAGCTACGTCGCGGCCGCCTACTTCGAACTTGTGGAACTAGATCGACGTTTGGAACTCGCTCATCAAAGCCGCGACGCCTTTCAAGCGACAAATAAACTTTTCAGCGAGCGCTTTGGCGCCGGAATTGGTTCCAAATTACAGGTCACTCGCGCGGAATCGGCCTTGGCTGCAGCGCAGACTACGGTTGATGATACTGAGCGGCAGATTGCGGAAAAAGAAAACCAGATTTGTGTTCTCGTCGGTCGGAATCCCGGTGCTATCAACCGGAGCCCACCCGAATTGGGCTTGAACACTCCGCCGATTGTGCCGGCGGGAATCCCATCCCAGCTTCTGGAAAGACGCCCTGATATTCGCCAGGCCGAAGACAATCTCAGATATGCATTGGCAAATGTCGGTGTTGCGAACGCGAATTTCTTTCCTCGTATTGGCTTGACGACGCTGTTTGGACGGGTCAGCGCGGATTTATCGTCGCTGACCACTGGAAACTCGGACATTTGGGCACTTGCAGCCTCGGCTTCGGCGCCCCTCCTTACAGGAGGGCGCTTGACAAAGCAACGTCGGGCCGCCAAGGCCGTCTTCGATCAGGCCAAGTTTCACTATTCGCAGAGTGCGTTGAGGGCTTTTCAAGAAGTATCGGACGCCCTCACCGCATCGCAGAAGTTGAGCGATATGGAGGAACAGCAGAAGCACCAGGTTGGGGCCTTGACTGAATCGGTCGCGATCGCGAATCGGCGATATCGGGGCGGGCTCGCCAGCTACTACGAGGTTCTGGAGGCTCAGGAGCTTCTCTATCCGGCTGAATTTTCTCTTTCCCAGACCTCGCGCGATCGGAAGCTTGTCGTTGTCCAGCTTTACAAAGCACTTGGCGGCAGTTGGAGCCTCGACGACACACAGTTTGCGAATGGCCACTGATTACTAGAATCGCAACAAGCGAATACGCATTCTGAGCCATTGTCCCAGTATCTAATCGCTCCAATAATCCTGCGCGAGTTCAAGACAATGAGCCCGGCCATTTCATGGCCAAGGATGAAAGGTCGCTTGATGGTCCGGCGAACTGCGGCAGTTGCCTTTAGGCGAGGTGCACGTCGCCCAGCACAGAGCGAAAGGCCAAGAGCTGAGCGATTCTGGTTAGCACATCACTCAATTCCGATTGGGCAAGCCACGATGGCTGAGCGCCCATACGTATGCTGCGACCGCTGATACCTGGCGGCCAGATGGGGCCGGAGCAGCCGAATTTGCGCTCGATCCAGAATCCAGGTTCAAGTCAGGAATGGTTTGAGCATCGATGCGCTGCCCAATTACACACGAAACAAGCCAGAGAACCAGGACGATACATCTTCGCATTGCAACCTTTTCAATACAGAGTGGGCTTTGGCGCTCGACCCATCAAGGATTTCGCTCATACGAGCATCAAACGTGGAGGGCAGGCAGGAAACCATCGAAGCAGCCTTGCACATCTTCTGGATGCACGCCTTCCATCCATCCCTGTGCCTACATCGTGCTCCATGAAACAGCCCTCGATTCTCTTAATCCTCACCATCGATGCGTCGGGCCCAGCGATGCTCCAGTACCTGTTACCCTGCAATCACGAGTTCCTTTTCCGAAGGGATTTTTGCAATCTGTTCTTGGTCAAGATTCACGTGGGCCGTCACAGCCTCCGGGGGCAGACGCCTGAGCCAATTGTTTAACGAGACGTCGACAAACTGATCGGCCTTGAACATTTCCAGAAATATGCAATCGGTGTCGCCAGTGTTTTCGATGGCATGGGTCGCAACCCTGGGAACAAAGCCCACATCGTTGGCGTTGAAGTCCATGGTGCGAGCTCTACCTTCATTCATGACTATGGTCATGCGTCCTTTGCCTGCTAGCCAGAACTGCCACTCGCTGGCATTGGGATGCCAGTGCAATTCGCGCAAGGCGCCGGGCTTGAGAGTAACAAGCGCCGCGGCGACATTTTTGGAAACGGGGAAATTACGCGAGTCCACAATACGAACTTCGCCTCCCGGTGTTTTCCGCGTGGGGTTCATGGCCTCCATCTTGAACGTGTACTTGATAGGGGATTCCACGCGCTGTCCTCCAATCGTTGCCTTGTCTTGCGCGAGAGATAGAGGAAGGTCCGCCGGAAAAATGTAAAGCTCCTCTTTTCTTACCAGTTTCGCGATAACTTCCTTGTCGAGGCGAAAATTTTTGGCCAAGATGTTCCGCGGTGTGTGGGCAACAGTCTCCGAGAGAAGGAAGGTACCGTCCTCCGAGAAGTCACCTTCATCGAATACCAGCAGGAACTCGCAGCCATTTGGACGAAGTCCCTGAATGGAATGGGGAAAACCAGCCGGAAACAGCCACAGATCGCCCTTGCTCACATCATCGATGAACATCGTGCCGTCCGGATTCATGACCGTGACGCGGGCGTTGCCGTTGAGCATGATCGCCCACTCATCTGCGGTGTGCCAGTGCAATTCGCGAAAGCTACCGGCAGTAAGCCGCATGTTGACGCCGGCCAGATCCTTTGAGCTAGGCAGCACCGTCGAGTTCACTTCGTGCGTCCAGCCACCCTCTTGCACCCGTTTGTGCACCAAATCGAAGGAGTACCAAACCGGACCAATATCGCCATGATCGGTTGGTGGAGGCGTATTTGAACTTGGGTTCTGGGCCAGCAATGCCTCGTTTTCCTGTCCCGGATCGCTTGTCGAATGATCCTTGTCTGCTCTTCGCGTATCTTGCGTTTCCTGCGCACGCGCGGTAATTCCAGCCAACGCTGCTGTCGCCAGCGCGGTGGAACTGACGCCGAAAAAACTCCTTCGTGACAAATCAGCCATGGACTTGCTCTCGTTCTGATCGCTCACTGACTGCCTCCTTGATGCATGTCTAAGATCGTGTTTTGTGTGTTCAGCTTGACAAGTCGCAACATCCAATCACGGTTCATTTTTTTTGATCTTGTGCACTTCCAGTGCCATTGCGACCGCATAGAATCCGTCGCGTTTGCAACGGCTTTCTTACTGCAGTTGTCGATTTGCGAAAAAAACCGTCTGCTTTGGCGACCACGGATGGCAGCCGCTGTCCAAATACCGTCGCGCGCGGCCTCTCAGCACGGAGCAAGGCGCAAGCATTTTGAAGGGTGGTGCCCGCAACAGGCGCTTGCAGAAGCAGGTTAGTCTGCACCGAAGGGCCGGGCAGAGGTGCTCGACTCTCGCATGTGCACTCTTTCTTTTTAAGTCGGCGAAAGTATTACACTCTCCGATTGGACCCCACTCCGGGTCGTTGGAATCAGCCTCTTCAGTTCAGATTTCGACAGCGTGACCGCCAATTGACTGTGCAATCGTGAAGGTTGAAGAGAGACTCCCCGGCCTCTTTACTAATCGCCAATGAACCCATTGATTTGACATCTGTTGGCGATGTTGGATTAAGCCGAAAGGGGTTTGCGCGATCTGCTGGAGTTGCTGGACCGGCTGAACCCGACCATAACGATCTGACGCAAGTGATCGAGCACACCGACGGCCTTAGCCTTCGTGTTAATCATCGGAAGGACAGAGCGGTTTCCGTGTGGCAAGCAGATCGCGAGCTATCTGGGACTGGTACCGTTGGAGGACTCGAGCGGGAATCGGCGACGACTGGGGCAAATCACCAAACAGGGGAGTTCGATGTTGCGCTTCTTGATGGTGCAAGCCGCCCAGGTCACAGTTCGCAGCCTTCCGGAATGGCGCAGCAAGTATTACCACTTGATGTTGCGCCGGGGCCAGAAGATCGCCAAGGTTGCCATGGCGCGGCGGCTGGCCATTCGTTTGTATTGGATGTGGCGCAAGGGAGGGATTACGGGCAAGTGAAAAAGTTCGGTTCGCACGCGGGCCAGCTCGGAACAGGCGATGGTGTCGAGTAGAACATCGAGCTATTGATTGGGCAGCCCGCTCCTCCTTCACGGAGGAGTTCGAAGTAGTAATCATAATCGAAGTTGTGCCCGAAGAGATGCATGGGTCGAACTGAGTTTCTGACCTGAAACGATTACGAGCGAGCCTTTGGTTGGTATGGCAGAACCTTCAACTAGAGCGAAATGGCGCGCTCTTCGGAGATAGGGGGCGGTACGCTCAAAAGTGTTTGACAGGGATCCACATCGTCAAAGACGCCTGTTCTCAACCGTTACTTCTTCCTGATGGTTTAAGAGTAAAATCAACCAATGCGTGCTGGAGGAATGCACATGAAAACGGCGACGATACTGACGTTAATGTTTTTTGCAACGGGAGCCGCTTCTCAAGATGTGGTGCGGTCGCCAACGCACGTACGATGCACGTTCTCGGACGGAACCAGCATTGCTGTTAGTTACTTGCTTGAGCATCAACGGTATCGCTTGTCAACCAACGGACCTCTCTTAACAACGCAAGGAACGAGCGTGCCTGCCGGCGATTACACTGTCTACCTCGAAACAGACTCCCACCAGCACTGGACTCTGAAGATGATGAAACCGTTTGGTGGAAAGGGGTTGTTTATTGTTTCACCCCGTATGTCAGTGACGACATCCGCCCTGCCAATCGAGAACCCCGAGGTTTCATTTGACCACACGGGCGGAAGCTGCATGATGCATTGGAGTCAGAAAAAGTCGGACACAGTGCTTTCTCTGGAGTTCACAGAGAAGAACGCAGACATGCCGGTTCTGCAATAAGCTCCTCAACTGCTGGACTACCCCCCATTACGCTCATAACCGAATGGTTCGAGTGAAATGGCCTTACGTCAATTTGCTGAGGGTTTGGTAGAAGCGACCGATACCCAGTCCAATCAAAGGAAGACCCTGGATCAGTTTTTCCTTGCAGGAGCGATATCACTGTGCGCCACAGTTCTCTCAGGACGCATCCGTGGATAGGTTTTTGAGCAACTCTGGGTGATCTCAACAAGCTTCAGATACTGCGCATCCGTGTAAGGAGTTTCATCCGTCTTCCCGGTGACCATGAATGGTTAGCCTTGGTGTATCGGTGTATCTGGCGCAGGGACCGGTTCAGGATGCTGTAGTCGAAATCGAACGAGAACGGATGGCGGCCTTGCGCTTACAAGGACAGGCCGTCGCGTACTACGCACCCGGTCGGAAGAAAGATTCCGACACCGCTTTGAGCGAGCTAATTGCCAAATATCAGACGAGTGCCGCCTTCCAAATCGGCGACGTTTATGCTTTCCGAAAGGAGCCCCGACAAAGCATTTGAGTGGCTAGAGCGAGCTTATGTGCAGCACGACGGCGGAGTCGCAAGCACCAAATGGGACCCGCTGCTAGAGAATCTACGTGGCGATCCCGCGCTACATCGCATTTTTGAAAAAGTTGCGCCTGCCAGTCTGAGGCCACTCTTTTCTCCCCAGACGAACAGAAAGGTCTGAAGGCGGGTATCGTGGCCTTCATCACACACCTCTTTCGGCGGGTCAGGTTGGCTGTTGCCGGACTTCTTTCGCATATGAACAACGGCGCGACTTTGTTCAAAGCGAACTTCGTCCATGAATGCCTTCATCAGATAAGTTCCGCGGCCATGGCTTAATTCAATAGCCCCTGGGGCGGCAGGGTCAGGTAGCGCGTTGCTGTCAAATCCTTTTCCTTCATCTTTGACGGTGATCGAAACTTCCTCCTCAGCTTTGCAGCGGCACCTAACGTAAACGTGCTTGCGAGGGTCCTCATGATTTCCGTGAATGACAGCATTCTCCAGTGCCTCGCGCAACGCGATTTCAATGTCAGTCTCGTTTGCAGGAGCGCATCGGCACTTTTTGATCAAGAGCATAAGCTTGTCCACAAAGGGCGAGATTGCTGGGACTTTGCTGCGCAAAACCCCGCTCCATCTCGACGCATGGACCGCCACGGTGCGAATTGCTGTGTCGCTTTCGTGCCCATCGCCGGATCCGAAAGCAACCCACGTGCCAGACGACTCTGCGCTATCTGATTGATTCTAGGGTGCGCTTGAATGAAGAACGGAGGATCAGTCGGAAAGTGTCGAGAAACACATCACGAAAAAAAAGCGCTCGAATGGCCCGAGATTGCTCGGAATCTCCACATCGAATCACGAACCAGGGAATGGGAGTGGCGGTTACCAGTCGCCAGACCCCACCGGATCCTGCGACGCCGTCATTTTTTCGCTTCGCAAACGGGTGGTCGATCAACCCTCACTTTGCTATCGAGGCTGGTCCTAGATTTGGTGTGAGAATCGTCAGTTCGCCGACTTGTTCCCTCTTCACGGCACCAGAAAGGTGGGCGGCATGATCCTTCATCCAAACCTCAGGAATGATCTCGCCGACCAGTCGGCCGTGACAGAAAAGCCGCACCATCGAACTTTCGGAGACGACAATTCCCACGGCTTTAGTAACTGCACTCATGTTGGCGGCAGCAATGTGACGGCTGCCAAGACCCAACGGCACATCCACCTGTGCGGCCACGGCATCGAGATAGCGGCACGCGGAAAGGACGATTCCGCCGCGACTTACAACGAATCCCCCATCCAGTTGGGCTAATTCCTTGATAGTTCCACGCAGATTGAGATTGCTGACATGCCGCGAGGCCTCGGAATGCCCTAACAACGGATCCAGAATCAACGGCCGGGACCTGGCGAGAACGGCGTTCTCGTCCCCAAGCGTAAATAACGTGCCAACGCGTCTTCCTTCTCGCCCCTCGCGCGCAATTTCGACTGCGAGCTCAATGAGGGACTCCAGAACGTCGGGATCATATTCGGTTAGCTGGCAAAGAACGCTCTCAAACATTCATCAACTCCGCGTCAACTCGTTGAGGCAGGTGGCAGTGGGTTCGCGTACCGTCGCTTCGCCCAGCCCGGCCTCGGCCAACGATCGACATCCCGCTCCTTTTCTTCATGCATTTTAGGGGAGAACGCTGCGGTGACAGGGAACTCTCAGGGTCCCTGAGCCCCCTAAAACGCCTTCGGAAGCGCTCACTTCTGCGATGGTTTCGAGCAGATCCTTGTTGCTAATCTGCTGCGGCCAAGTCATATCGTTAGCGCCTGTTCGTTAGCGCCCGTAACCGGCTGATAGGTTCGACAGGCTCAGGACGGATGTGCTGATGTTTCGCCATACGGGCACGAGCCGGGGTCGCAGTGGAACGATTTTGTCTCTAAGAGGCGGGACTGCAACGGCGACTCGTACCCGTTTTTGTTGCCTGTGTTAAGTTTGATGCCCCCGCTCTGCATTGGTTGCGTTTTCCATTCAGATCGAACTTGATTTCGCTTCCTCTGCCGGCAGACTACTGGAGGAGATGGCCCTTCTTGATCGTCGCGGGCGCAAGATTCATTGCTGCCAATCCGCTAGTGGCGGAGGCCTACCGACATAAAGCTAGGTGATAGGGATGCTGTTCCTTTAAGCAAGGCGGTCCGAGGTTCCACTTGCGTTCTGATCCTTAGCGTAAAGCGACATTCCTGAAGTGACTCGGCTATGCCGATGTCACAAAAGGCGGAACAGCCATCAACTCGATCAAAGGACCGGGACCGTCGTGCAACCCGGGATCTTGTGCACTGAAATTGGACGGTTGCCCGTCCTGCATTTCCACCTGGCGTCCAATTTCTTCGAGAGCGCGCGTTCGCGCCGGGAGAACGTCCCGCCGTGCGCAGCCCAGTAGGAGAGAACACTCGTGATCAGAATAGTGCTCGAGAACGGTCATCACATAGACAATGCGCTCGAAGGGCTCCAATCCAAGAACTGCGGAAACCTCCACGTGCCGCTCCGCCGGTAGTGTCTTGTATTCGCTATCCAGCGAAGCAGATCTCGAACGGCCGCTTCCGTTGTCCGGCCGTGGGCTGATTAGCCTCACCGCGTTCTGGATGATCACGCGGCGGGCCCAGGAGCGCGCCCATTCCTTAAAAACCGGGTTGCCTCCGACCGCGTCCTCCAGACCGGAGACGAAGCACTGCTCAGCCTTCCCGTGGTCCGCCGTAAGCAGAAACGCCAGCAGGTAAAGGCTGTTCATGTTTTCGTCAAAGACGTGGCAGAAATCGTCACTGTCTGCATATACCGCGGCTCTCGTGATGTGCTTTGCCTGCCCCATGGTCACCTCCGTCTTTCTCTTAATAGTCGTTTGAGGCTGGTGGAAATCGACAAAAAATGTCGCTTGTGGTGGTTCCAGCCACTTTCTTTTAACTAGTGTCAGGTTCGCAACGACATCTTCGAGCAAGTCGCTTGAGCACATGTCGAGTAAAGACGCCGGCGCAGGAAAACTTGGCGCCCTCCTTCATTAGGTCGACGATCGCGTCTTCTCCCTCCCGGCTGATGACGGTTAGGCCGCTCAGATCAATCACCAGCCTGCGTCCTTCCAAATCGCATTTCGCGTTTCTGCAAGTGGTGCGGAGCTCAGTTACCCAAGGACCGCTGAGCTTTCCCTCTACCACCAGCCTGCGCTGCGCCGGGGCATCGACGATGGAAATCCTCAACATAGTGGAACTCAGACGAATCAAGAGAGCGCAACACGATTGCCAAAGCCTCAAACCCGTAAAATGCTGAAATCACTGACTAAAGCAGAATCGTTGGAACCTTGTGTCATCGGATGTCACAATCACAATTGACACTTGACGAGACTGGCGATAAGAACGGGACCTTACGCTGAGGTACGAACGTTGAAGCAAAAATAGAGATCGTCGGATCCCGGTCTAAATCTGGGCATCCCAGGTTTGACAGAACGCCGCGATAAGGCACCACTTGTTTCGTGGTATGCGGGGCTATGCTACCCGGTCCGCGCGCGTCGAATGATGCTCTTGCGAAACCGAACTGACGGCGATTTGCTGCCGCTCCTTTGGGAGGTCAAGTTCGGTGTCTCGAATGCGAGGCCGTATCTCTCTCAAAACAGCCCGGAGATATACCAGCATGAAGGAAACTCCGGCAGCGCAAATGCCCACCAACGCAAGTGACCCAATCACATCGGTGCCATATGCAAGGCAAGGGCCAAGATTCGAAAATGGGGCGATTCAAGGTACACAAAGAGAAATAAAGGCCTGCGACGTGGCCAGCCCTTGATCAGCAGTGGAGCTTGCTGTCGTGAGCGTCGACACTTGTCGAATCCTACGACACTCGGCGCGGGTCGATGCCCAGCTTCTTCATGCGGGAAATTAGGGTCGTACGTTTGAGGCTCATCCGGGCTGCCGCGCCATTGGGACCTGCGACTCGCCCATTGGTCGTCTTCAAAATGCGGACGATCTCGTCGCGTTCGTTAGCTTCCCGCGTCCCGGCCATGAGAATGCTCTTCCCGTTATTGCCTAGCCCAGAGATCGGTACTTGCAGCTCGCTGCCCTGGGTAAGGATCACCGAACGCTCGATGAAGTTTTCCAGCTCGCGAATGTTCCCCGGCCAGTGCCAACTCGAGAGCTTCCTCAGGGCCGCGGTGGGAATCGATTCGATCTGTTTCTGCATACGGCGTCCATACTTCTGTGCGAAGTAGCGAACCAGCAACGGTATATCCTCCGGGCGTTCGCGTAAGGGTGGAATGCGGATCGGAAACACGTTCAGCCGATAGTACAAGTCGCTGCGGAATTCACGATTCTCCATCATCTTTTCAAGGTCACGGTTGGTGGCTGCCACCAGCCGCACATCCACCTGCTGAGTTCGATTGCTGCCCAGTCTTTCAAACTCGCGTTCCTGCAAAGCTCGTAGCAGTTTCGGCTGGATCTCGACAGGAATGTCTCCAACCTCATCCAGGAACAATGATCCCCTGTCGGCCAATTCAAGCCGGCCAATCTTCTGTGCGATCGCGCCGGTGAAGGCGCCTCGCTCGTGTCCAAAGAGCTCGCTCTCGAGCAGTCCGGTCGGAATGGCAGCGCAGTTGAGCTTCACCAAGGTTCGCTCCTTACGCCGGCTGCGTTCATGGATCGCCCGCGCAATCAGCTCCTTGCCGGTCCCAGTTTCCCCCAAAAGCAACACCGTCGAGTCACTGGGAGCTACCGTCTCCACCAGCTTCAAAACATGCCGCAGCGCCGAACTCTGGCCTACAATTCCTTCGAAGTCCATCTCGCCCCGGATTTCGTCCTCCAGATACAGCTTCTCCTGAGCGAGCTTGTCCTTGAGATCAGCAATTTCACCGTACGCCAGCGCGTTCTCCACTCCGATGGCGACCTGCTGTGCGACCTGAGACAAAAATTCCGTCTCCTCTCGATCGAATGCATTTTCCTCCCGTTTAGCTACCGCAAGTACGCCCAGAGTGCGGCCCCGGCTGATGAGGGGTACATCGCACAACGAATTCATACCTTCTTTAGCGGCCTTGGCGTACATCTCCGAGTGTAGTTCAGGCTCCAGCCGATTCACAACCCACGGGGTTCCGCTGCGGAAGGTTTCCCCCGGGGGCGTGCCTACAACCGGAATCAAAATGTCTGCTTTGAAGATTCCTTTGCTCTCTGGAAAGTCCAGAGCATGCACCCGGAGATGTGCGCCGTCCGGCTCAGGCAGCATGATGGCTGCAGCGTCATAGTGCATGACCTGGCGAACACTTGCAGAAATTGTTCGCAGCAGTTCCTGAAAGTTCAGGTTCGATACGACCTGGTTGGTCAAGCCCAGGATAAGTTTCAACCGATCCTGCGCCTGTCGCGACAAATAGAAGTTCACGGCAGCGTCAATGGCGAGTGCAATCTGGTCGGCAACCATGGAGAGAATGCGAACTTCGTCTTCGGAGTACGCATTCGCAGACGACGTGCCGATGCTTATCACACCGAGGCGCCGGTGCCCCCTCGCCAGCGGCAACACGCACGTAGCCACAATACCGAGTTTGCTCAAGAATTGGCCGTGTTTCCGAAAGCGTGGCTCCTCGTTCCAATTGGCGACGACAAGAGCTTGCTGAGACGCGTGCACCGACTCAACCGGCGTGCCATTCACTACGACATCCGACAACCCCAAACTTCGCGTTACGCCGTTTGAATGAAGCAGATGCCATGTCACTGTCCAGCCGTCATTCTCGAATATGACAATCTCCAGATAGTCGAAAGCAATGACCCCACGCAGCGCTTCAACGATCGTCTCAGCGGCGGCGTCACAGTCGTTACTGGTGCCAATCGCATTTGTTGCGCGCAACAGGGCCTCGTAGCGCTGCGTGTGCTTCTCTGAGATGGTCGCGGATAAAGTGCTCATAGACTCTTACCGCTTCTCACAAGGTGCTTACGAACAGGTCGGTCGCTGGTACCCCATCGCCTAAAAGCGACGCCCGTCGCGATATGTTTGATCTGATGTTGGAACACGCCAGAAAGGTTCTGCAAAATGTCGTTGCCTTCGTCAATTGTCAAATCGGGCGTCGATACGCTCGACAGGACAGGGATCCGTCCGCAGCCTCAATCGTCCAATCTGCGATTAATCAAGGATTTCGGGATGGAGCCAGCCCGGCACAGCTTTGGCAACCCAGGTGCCTGAACGGACTGCGGGACACGGCTCTCGTACCGCCCCAGCAACGTGGTTACGGGAATCGCACGTACATATTGAAGTATCAAGGAGTCACACGATGCGAAGAACCGCTGCTTTGCTCGCTTGTCTTGCCATTCTTTTGACGGTCAGTGCCACGGCTCAGGAACACGGGTCGGAGATCAGTCTGCAAGGCACAGGATTTTTCACCAAGGACACGAACGGACAGGGAATCTCTCGAACCACCACCGACACCGGCGGATTCCAGGTCGGATACCGCTACAACTTCAACCGTTGGCTCGCGGCAGAAGGCGACTATGGTTACGACCGAAATACTGAAAAATATCTTGGCAGCGGCCTCGGGGAGTCCAGAGTCCAGGCCAACGTGCACGCCGTCACGGGAGATGTGGTGGTGAAACTTCCACTGCGGCTGAGAGGGATTAGCACTTACGCGCTCGCCGGGGGTGGCGGTCTGATCTTTGATCCCACGGGTAATTTTGGCGGATCCGCGCCTGGTGCAAGCACCCAAGGAAGGGGTGCATTCCTATACGGCGCTGGCGCCGATTATGCGTTTACGCGCCACCTGTCTCTGCGGGCTGAGTACAGAGGGTTCGTGTACAAGAACCCGGACTTTGGACTCCGGGCCCTGAACACCGATAGCTGGACACACACGGCCCAACCATCCGCCGGCTTCGTTTTCCACTTTTAGGTCCCTGGGCAGCCGGGGCACTCACGCCCTCCCCTCGTCTTCCCCGGCTGCCCCAGCAGAAGAGTCCGAAAAATATCTATCACTCGAACGTGGTGGAGGACGGCGCAAGAGGCTGAAGGGAGATGTGCATCGCCGTACTCGATGCAAGGGATCCCGATGAGTTGCTGCACATCTTGCAGGAGCTCAACAGAGTCTTAAAACACGAAGAACAAGTTCGTCATTGATTTCAGGCGCGCCACAAACACAGTCGGGCCCTTCCGAGGACACCCCCGAATATCGGCCTTGCCTGACGTGGGAATGACATCGAACCCGGTCCCCAATAAAAGCGGAATGCCCTCGCTGGCTTCCACAAACTATGCGACCGATCGGTCTCCAACAACATCCAAAACTGCGAAAGGGAGCAACGAGGTAGTTGGGCGATTCGTTACGTTTTGCGGTTGGATTGGGGATCCCCTGGTTGACCTTGACTTCGAGGACTTTCAATGAGTCATCAAGACACTTCGCTGTCGGCCGTCGGGCCTGGTTCCGATTTTTATTCCCAATACCAGTCTGCAGAACACACATTAAACACCGCCATCGCCGAGGCCAAGATCAGCCAGAGCTTCGAGAAGTACCTGGAAATATTTGGCGATTTCTATGCCGATGATGTCGAGGTAACCAGTGAGGATCAGCCAGAACCGATTCGCGGAAAAGCGCGAGTGGGATCCCTGCTCTTAGACTTCTTGGTCCCTCTTCATGTAATGGCCGAAATCGGCGGTCTCACGCTGTCGATTCGACAGACCGCGATACCGGGAGATGCCGCCGGAGAGACGCATTCCGCGTGGACACTCGACCTGGTTGGGTCGTCTGGTAAGACCTGTACGCTTAGCTGGCGCACTCTCCGGAAATGGAGCGGGGTGCGCGTTGTGTATGAACATCATTATGATTACGAACGCAGTGGTGATCCGCTGACGTTCGATGACCTCGGTTTCGATCTGAGCAATCCTTTTCGAGACTCTCGAGGAGCCTCGTGACTGTGCTGGGTCAACGGACCGTGAAGGCCTGGTTGTTTCTTGTGCGACGTCGGACCGTTCGGTCCCATCTAACCCTTTGTTGAGCACAGGAGGCGACATCGTCGCCGGGTTAGCCTGGGAGCAGGACGTGCGCAAAGGCGAGCACACCCGACAGGAAATCATTCGTAAGGTGGCGCCTATTTTTAATCAAAAGGCATACCACGGCGCCGCCCTCTTTCCGATCTCATGCGAGCGACTGGGTTCGAGAAGGGCGGAATCTACCGTCAGTTCGAGAGCAAACAGGAGCTCGCAGAGCAAGCCTTTGAGTATGCCTGTGACCACGCCTGGAAACCGGCGCTGGATACTCGCTTCGAAGGAACAGAGGGCATCCACAATTCAATAGACCGGCTGAAGCAAATTATTCGCAACTTTCGGGACCGGCGCTCCGGCCTGGTGCCGGGAGGTTGCCCGCTACTGAACACCGCCATCGATTCTTACGATGGCAATCCTAGGTTGCGAGCCAAGGCTCGCCGGGCGCTTGGCTCGTGGTAGGATCGTCTCGAATCGATTGCCAAAGAGGGTCAGCGGCGAAACGAGATCCGGAGCGATGTTGATTCGGCGAGATTGGCAACGTTGATTGCGATGACGCTCGAAGGAAGCCTGATGGTAGGCCGTTTCCAAAGGAATGAGGAACCGGTCGACGTTGGTTGCCGTCATCTTGGGGAGTACGTCGAGCCGAAGGTTCGCGCGGGAAAATCGAAATCTGGGGTGGGCAATTCATGAGTACTCAAGAGATTCCGTCGAAACCTGACTTTCGAGCGCGGGTAAAGGCGAACGACGTAGCCGTCGCGCGGCTGATTGGCTTTGAAGCTAGGGACATTGCCAGCGGTCGGGCGACGGTGGTGTTAACGGCCGGACCTGAGCATGCGAATCCGATGGGAACACTCCATGGGGGGATTCTGTGCGACATAGCAGACACCGCCATGGGGATGGCGTTTCAGAGCACGCTGGAGACCGGGGAATCCTTCACCACGGTCGAATTGAAGATCAATTTCTTTCGGCCTGTGTGGCAGGCACAACTCACAGCGGAAGGAACCGTCGTGCAACGGGGCCGCACGATAGGATACGTCGAGTGTAGCGTAAGCGACGAACAGAACCGATTGGTTGCGAAAGCAGCTTCTACCTGCATGGTCCTTCGGGACCAGAAGGCCGCAGGACGGTAATCATTCACCGCTCGGTCGTACCGCACGGAAATGAATCTTCTTGGCTGCTGATTGAATCTGGTGCAGAAGAGCTGGAGGGGCAGCAGAATGGCCATGGTGCTAACCTTAATTTGTGTTGTCGTGCTCGTAATATCGCTAACGACAGTTTTTTGGAGGAGACGGAGCAGGGATCAACGATGGACGATGGAGCAACACGCCATCTCTCCCGAACAACTCTATTCCTTGTTGGACTCACACCAGGATGTGGCCCTGTTTGATGTCCGCCAGCCGCTCGATCTGTTAGCTCACTCTGAGATTATTCCAGGCGCTCGAAGAATACCCCCGGCGGAGGTGTTAGCGGCACCGAGCCTGATCCCGAAGGACAAAGAGGCGATCGTTTACTGTACTTGTCCCGGAGATAAGACTAGCAGGGCTATCTTGCGTCGAGCCTTGGACTTGCAGCTTTTCAAGATCAAATTCCTCAAAGGCGGCCTCGAAGCTTGGAAAGCGAAAGGATATCCGGTCGAGCCATACCAGGAGGTTTTTCATCTTTATACACCCAACCTTGTTCGGCATTGAGCTGTGCGGTAGCCGGTTTTCACATTCGGCGGCAGGATAGAGCACGGAAGAAAAGAGCTGAGTTGAAATGACATCTCACGAATTACCGGTAAAAGTGGCGATCAACTCCTGGCGGCTCGTCGTGGAGAGAGCCGACAAGATATTTTCACGACTTACTGAAGACCAACTCCTCGGTGAAGTGGCACCGGGAAAAAACCGTGTCATTTATGTGTGGGGACATCTCATTGCGGTTCACGACAGAATGTTTTCGATTCTCGGCCTGGGACTCCGGCTGCATCCAGACCTGGATGCCATATTCATAGAAAATTCCGACAAAGCGGTAGCAGAGATACCTTCGGCAGGACAGCTAAAACAATATTGGGACGAAGTGAACGAGAAGTTACTCTCGCAGTTTCAGAATCTTTCCGCAGACGAGTGGTTGCTGCAGCACCGCGCCATGACGGAGGAAGACTATGCCAAAGACCCGACCCGGAACCGACTGGCTGTCTTGCTGAGTCGAACCAATCATCTGTCTCACCATCTGGGACAGGTGACGTTGGCTCTTAAATAGCCTGATGTAGCACGCGACCCTCTTCCCTAACTGGCACGCGCCATTCCGTCCAGTTCACGCATCGTATCCGCATCAATCTTTAACTCCGCTGCCGCGACATTCTCTTCGAGGTGTTTCACCTTGGAGGTGCCTGGGATCGGCAGCATGACAGGGGACCGCCCCAGCAGCCATGCCAGAGCGATCTGCGATGTAGTCACCTTCCACCGAGCTGCGATACGACTGATAGGGCTCTCAGAACCGGAAAGACGACCTGCCGCTAGTGGGAACCACGGAATAAAACCCATTTTCTCTCTCTCGCAATACTCGAGAACATCTTCCGATCCGCGGTCGAACAGGCTGTAACGATTTTGCACGCTGACAATCGGAACGATCGTTCGCGCATACTGAATCTGCTCGACGCTCACCTGCGATAAGCCGATGTCCTTAATTTTTCCGTGCGCCCGCAAGTGCCTCAGGGTGCCGAGTTGGTCTTCCACTGGCACCTTGGGATCGATTCGATGCAACTGATAAAGGTCAATTCGGTCCACGCGCAACCGGAGCAGGCTGGCCTCGCAGGCGGCTCTCAGGTGTTCTGGTCGTCCGTCTTCAACCCATTGGTTCGGACCTGGTCGCGCATAACCGCCTTTGGTGGCGATCACCAGGCCTGCCGGATAGGGATGCAGCGCTTCAGCGATGATTTCTTCACTCACGCCAGGACCATACGAGTCCGCGGTGTCGATAAAATTGACTCCCAATTCCACAGCGCGCCGCAAAACTCGGATGGCACCAGCCCGATCTGGGGGCTCGCCCCAGACTCCATTTCCCGTGATTCGCATCGCGCCGAATCCCAGGCGCGTTACACGAAGCTCGCCTCCGATTCGGAACTCGCCGGATTTCTTGGCCGGTGCCTGGTTTCGTTGAACTGCTAGCTTTCGATTTTGCATAACTTTTTCCTTCCAGCGATGAAAATCGATGTGGCTTTTCCTCTTTGGAGTAAGGCAACTGTAGCGGCGCTGCAAGAAATCGGCATCCATTCGCCTCTCCGCGAGCCCGAGAATAACTATCGCGCCGCCGCACCCACAATCCGGGCTGCTTGCGTGATCCCCTGCACGAATGGGGATCACCTGAAATAGCTCGGGTTGTGGCCAATGGAACTGTCTACGGGCGTCCCATGATGTGCATGTGAGCGTAGGGCGATCCGGCCCACATGATGTACCCGGCTGTATCCCGGTGCGTAGTTGGCAAGCCGGTAGCTCCGGCGTCGAATGGCCACATAATCATCCAGTGCGGACCGACAGTGATAGGAGGACTCGTGGTGTCATAAGGATCCGAATCGCTTCGCTGGGTGGCACCCGCGAGCATGTACGTGATGCCTGGTACAGTATTAGTCGGTTTTGCTTTGTGAGCTTTGGCGTCAGCAAACCACTGCATCGAGGGCGCATCCGCGCACATCGGCGGATCGCCGACAACTTCCGGATTACCTGGCATGCACATGAATCCGTTGCTGCCCTCGCGCAGGACCACGTGATTGCCTTGCGCATCGGTATCGACGATTCGTGCGGATTGAGAAATGCTCGCTGGCCCCGCAGACATTGCTCGAGCTATTTTTTCCTGTGTCGCCTCCACGGTCTTCGCTGACATTCCGTTGTAGGAAGTCTGCGATTCGGCACGGCTCACAAACCTCATTCCGGTTACCAGAAACAGAGCCACAACCGTGATACCGCTCGCTAAGAACTTACGTCTCGAACCCTGCGTTCTCATATCGCTCCTCCTGTCATCGTCTCTCAGTCAGTCAAGATGTCCGAAGAGACCGATCGGTCGCACCATTATCTGTCACCGACTTTTATCACCAGCGCCATGGCAGTGCCAGAATTCAGGGATTTGAACGGGGTATCTACCGAGCAGGTTTGTGCGTCAGGCGGCGCAGGATAAACTCCTGTGCGAGATTCGCGGCGGCTCGCTGTCCTGTGCCGATCAGAAAATTCCCCAAGAACAGTCCGACGCCGCGATTGGACGCCGGATAGTAGGCATTCGAGATTGCAGCCGAGGCCAGATCGCCGCCCATCGTCGAGTAGTTGGGCTGCGGCCTTCCATTATCTCCTCGACACACGAAGGGGCTCGAGACTGCGTGGAGAATACGAGACCTCGTTGTCCCCGTGCCCTGGTAGAAATAGCGCGGGTCCTGATGTAGAAGCGACGGAAGGATCGCTCCCCCGATCATGATGTCGGTAAGCCCGTTGGTATAAGCTGCGCCGTAGCGCTCACCGAAACCCCTCCATCCCTGTGGGTAGTTGGGGTGGTTTCCTGCTTGTTCGGCACCGGCAGCTATGCCTACTCCAACAAAGGTTATTGGATCGAAACTGACCTTTCCGGCGAGTTGGAACTTTAGCTTGGCCGTCAGCGGCGCGGCATTTTGATCGTAGCTTACGTAGAAATTGGGGATAATGCCGAAAATGCGCTGTTTCTCCTCAACTTTGACTTCCTCAGTGGCAACCTCCTCGGCGGAATACCCTACGGTCACCGAGGTAAATGCAGTTGCGATCTGGAGCCTGGGGACCGCCACGATTACGTATTGGCCAGGCTTGAGCGCTACCTCGGGTGAAGTCCAGTCTGCAAATCCCTCGGCGCCGATCTTGACGTGGTATGTCTCAGGCTCGACATCGGTGAACTGAAAAAATCCTTTGTCATTCGACACGACCGTGCGAGGACTCTGCAGAGTAGGGCTTTCGAGAATGATGGTGGCGCCGGCAATGGCATCGTTGTTTACGTCGACTACGGTGCCGACAATGACCCCCGGCTGCGGCCTGGGAGCGTCAGATATCAAAAGCAATTGCTCCTGCCCCACGGAATTCCTTGAACCACAAAGGCATAGCAAGAGAGCACAGAAAAGCCATGCTCTCCCAGTGACGATTGAAATCTTCTTCAACACGGCCCTCCCGACGGTACGGAAGTGAAAGCATGTGACAGGCCAAAAGCTTCCGCCAGGAGTGCTTTAAGCAAATCGCTGACTCAAATGCAAGAAGGGGGACTGTGAGGGAGGGCGGCGTCAGCGACTGTCGAAACTTCCTTGACAGTTGTCGACAGTTGGCAGGTCTAAGAGCCAACGGCTCAGCGGAGAAGGTCTGAGCTTGAGCTGGAGAGTCAGGACTTTCTAAAGGTCTTCCCTCTCAAAGGCGATCAAGGGAGAACGCCGACCCAAGTGTCGGAATCTTCGACAAGTGTCAAAGGTCAAATGACGGAATGTCAGCAAGTGTCAGAATTTCAGCAAATTCAAGCACAGAGCTAGCACAACCCGGCGTTCTCCATGCTGGGCCGTTTCGATTCTCAGATCGAATGGTCGACCGCCGTCCGGGCTTGGTAGACACACGACCAGGCCAGCAATCAAGCGCCAACCCTCGCAAAAGGCGCTTCAAGGAGTAGCCTTCGGTAGTTTTGGGCCGAGGCGAAGCCTGGCTTCATGACGGGCGCTGTTGCAGGGTTCACCTTTCCTGACTTTGGCATCTTCCTTGCATAAGCCTCGGTCGACAATGCCGCGGTTTCACGAGAGAGACCGCCTCTTGCAAACCTGGTCCGAGGTGATTTGCCATGGCCACCGCCGCCAAGTTCCGCATTGATG
>Ga0307478_10000194_pt1 | contig 70150 bp, 117 predicted proteins | sample atmos_gasesECM4C_2_FD_203713 | JGI IMG/M metagenome (GOLD analysis project Ga0307478, IMG submission 203713) | Hardwood forest soil microbial communities from Morgan-Monroe State Forest, Indiana, United States - atmos_gasesECM4C_05 | ecosystem: Environmental > Terrestrial > Soil > Temperate...
GTCGGCCTGCCGGGTGATGACGAAGTGATCGCGCTGGCGCACCACATCGCCGTCGATGCGCAGGTGGTTCCGGTCAGCGATCTTGCGCAGCCCATCGCGGCGCACCATCAGCGACACGCCGCCGTCGCCCTCCTCGCCATCCTTGCCGCGCCCGCGATTCTTCACCAGCGATACCTCGCCGGCGAGCGGGTCCAGGTCATAGCGCGTGGCGAGCTCCACCAGGCGGATCACGTCGGCGTCGCTAGCGCCCTTCGCCACGGTGCCCTGCAACAGCTTGATCCGATCGGGGTGGACAGTCACGGGCGCATCTGTGCTCAAGGGTCCTGCATCCTTATCCGACATTGCGACCTCCAAAGGCTCGGGTAGATCGCGCGAGGCTACGCCCGCCATCGGACGCCACAGTCCTCTACGCAAAAGAACGGCGCCGTCCCTGGAGACGACGCCGTTCCCGGCCCAACACAACGCCCCGCTTACCCGAGCAAAGGCAATGTCGGCAAACTTAAGCCTACCGTGCGGTCCCGCTACTACCCGCGCGTATGACCGCCGATGCGAGCTCCAAGCGCCTGCGGCGAGCCCGGCTCAGTAGGCGTGAAGATCGAACCTGGCGCATCGGGATAGCCGCTGGCGATCAGATCGAGCTTCGCCTGCACCACGCCGTTGACCGTCTTGTGCGCGCTGTACTGATGGACCGCGTGAACGACCAGCACGACGGCGCCGATCCCGGCGTTGATGATCGCCATAGCTTCGGCGGCCTGCCCGGCGTTCAGGATGCCGTAGAAGACGATGAAGCCGGCGACCTGCTGAACGACCACGAGAATCGACGCGATGCTTGGCGCCTTCGCCGCGGCCAGCACATCGGCCACCAGCCCGTCGATCTCTTCAATGAGGGTCGTGGACCCCTCCGTCTGACTGCCTGCGGGTGCGGACATTGACTTCTTCCTCCTATGACGATGGTTTAGCGCCATCGCGTTCCGACCGCCACTTCGCGGCCAGCGCCACGATCGCGTCATGCAGGTCGGAATTGTCCTCCATCAGCAGGCGGAGCCCCCTTCTGATCTGCGCGCGGCGCTCATCGTAGGTGGGCGGAGCTCCACCCTCCTCGCGCGGCTTCGCGTCAGGGATGGCCGTGTCGCCCTCGTCACCGTTGAGCCGCTGCTGCACGTCAAGCTGGACGATCTGCTGCTGCCCGAGCATCAACGCGGCGGCGACGGCCTCCGCACGCTGATCCGCACCGAACACATCGGGGATCGCTGGCTCGTTCTGCCGTGGCTTCGCTGGCGTCGTCATCAGAGAACAAGATAGCTTACTTCGACGGGCACCAAAGCAGCATAGTTCGGTGATTCTAGGACCCACGACTCGTTAGCGGGAAGAATGAAATACATCGACGCCTTCCCGGTCTGTGCGCCTGCCGACTGTTCCCATTCACCGACCTTGACGCCTTCTACCTTGATGACGCACAGAGCGCCGGCACCCGCATTGCCGTGGATCATTACGCTCACAAAGGTGGGTCGTGTGGTGCTGTACTTAGTCGGCCCAAAGCCGGGTTCATTGGCAGTTTTGTAAGCGCCGTGGAAGATTTCCGTGCCCGCCAGCTTGGAGCCCGGAATGGTTTCGTTGGCGATCTTGCCGCCCGTGATCGTTTCGTTGGCGATCTTGCCGCCCGTGATCGTTTCGTTGGCGATCTTGCCGCCCGTGATCGTGAGATTGGCGATCTTCGCGGCCGTGACCGCTTCGTTGCCGAGCTTGCCTTCCGTGACCGCGAGGTTCGCAATCTTGGCGGCCGTGACGGCGAGGTTGCCGAGCTTACCTTCCGTGACCGCTTCGTTCTTGATCTTCCCGGTTTCAACTGCTTCCGCAGCGAGCTTCGCTGCGGTGACGCCCAGGTTGGCGATATTCGCCGTGCTTACAGCTTCAGCGCCGATGAACGCCGTAGTGATCGGCGTGGCCTGCCACGTCCCGGCCGTGACCACACCGACCGTCGTGATCGCGCCCGAGCCCGCCGCCGGCGCGCGGCTCGTGTCCACAGGATGAACATGGTCCTGCCGAGCCCACAGATTCGAGACGCCCGCCGTCGCAACGCCGTCGATGATCGGCGCGGCCGTAGCGCCCTGGCCAATGACGTAGGCCGTTGTGGCGATCTTCGTGGTGTTGTCGTTCGTGGCCGGCGTCGTACTCGTGCCACCACCGGCGAGCGTCGCTGTTTCAGTGACGTTCAGCTTGCCGGCCACGATCAATTCGGAGCCCGAGCGTTCGAGCGTCGGGCCGCCAACCCACTCGATCGAGCCGTTAGCGAGGAAACGCACCTTCGCCGTCGAGCCCTGGATCAGTTCGAGCAGGACGTTCCCGCCTTCCGGCGAGGCGAGCTTCGCCACCGCAGCGGTCGCTCCGGCGATCCCCACACCCGACAAGGCGGACACCGAGACGAGCGGCTGCGTCGGTGTCAGCGGATCGGTGGAGCGGATCGTGCCTACCGACTGGCGAATCCCGATGATCTTCGCGCCATCCCAATCGACTTCGCCCACCTTCTGCGCCGCAGCGATGCCGCCACCGCTCGGGAGCGTGCCGTGCGTGACGACGCGCAGCGCGAAGGCATAGTTCGTTTCGTCGTTCTCGCCTTCGCCTTCGTGCGTCGGCGCGTGGAAGACATTGGCGGTCGTCGTCGCCACTATGTCGTAGGTCTGCGCGGCGCCGGACGGGACCGCTGCATCGACCTCCGCTTCGACGTAGCGCCACAGCCCATCGACGCCGAGCGATAGCTGCTCCTGCGCATCGACTGGCGCCATCACCACACCCGCGCTCTTGGCTGCGATGTTCAGGTTCGAGAGCGGCGAGAGGAACGCCGCCACAGCGTTCGGCCAGTCCGCCGGGAGCTTTTCCAACGGCGCAAAATCCCTATAGCGGCCCTCAGCCATCGGCACAGGGTAAGCGCGCGCAGACGCTCTAACCCCGCGCTACAGCGGGTCGTGATCCAGTTTGGACTCGTCCAGGAGGAAGCCTTCAGTGGCCGTGATGTTCAGCTTGATATGCGCCGGCGTCAGGCGTTCGATCAGCCGCTTGAGCGTCCCGAACCAAAACGACGCCGTGGCGAACGGCAGGATCACATGCACTTCGTTCGGTTCCGGTGTGCCGGAGTCGCCTTTGATGTGGTCGATGTAGAGCCACCCCGAGCCCGCGAGGAAGCGGATCACGACCTCCCAATGGATGCCAGTCGGGTTGGCCGCGAGCGCGCGCAGGAACGCCGTCACGATCTTCTGCCTGTCTTCGGTGCTGATGCCTGCCGGTTCGACCTCGGCGCCGACCGTGATCTCCCACAGCTTGAGCAGGATCGTCGCTTCGCTCGGGACCGACTGCATCCGCATCGTGTTGATCGCTTCTTCGGCGCGTTCGATCTCCTTCGCGTAGGCGTGAGCGACCGCCATATGGTCGGGGTCCTGGCGCACGAACGGCGGGAGCTCCCCGAGAATCTGCCGGCCGAGCGGCGTCAGCAGCGATTCGAGCGGCACGCTACTCCTTCCCCGGTTCGGCGTCGGTGAAGGCGACGGCGTGCAGGCGCGCGACCTGCGGCGGCGTTTCCGTGGGATGCAAGGATTCTTCGTGGCCGTTGAGCTTGACTTCTGACACGTCCTTCACACCGACGACTTCCACAATCGCCGCGATCACCTTCGTCCAGACGACCTCTTCACCGGAGCCCAGCCCGTCGATGTAGTTGCGCACGGCGTCTTCGATCACTTCGGAGAGCCCGATCAGCGAGTGCGCGCCGTCGAGGTTGTACGCGGCCTCGAACGTGATCTTCGCGCCGACCGTCACTTCGAGGTTCGTGGCTGTCTTGACCGTGATTTCAGCGCCCACCGAGCCGACGCCGTGATTCTGGCCCGTGCCGGGGTCCAGGTATTCCTCCAGGTGTTCAACCACTTCGGGTTCGAGCTCGTTCCCCGCGTCGTCGGTAGCAACGATCAGGATGGTGCCTGCGCCTTCCCACAGCGGGATCACCGTCACTCGACCGCCGAGCGGGCAGCGCAGCCCGTCGTTGGCCTGGAGCCATTCACGCACGACCTTCAGATACCAGTAGACGTTCGCTGTCGGGTTGCCGGCGAATACCTCCAACAGCCGTTCCTTCAGGCTTTCGTCGCCCTCTTCGTCGGAGCCGCCGAACGTCGCATCGGTGTTCGAGATGGCCGTCACGCCGGGGACCTGCGAGTCGAGATTGGTGATCGCGCCTGCGGCGACGTTGCCCGAGCTCCCCGAGTTCGTCGCCTGCACCGCGAGCGACACCGTGCCAGCGCCGCCAACGGTGCCCGTCTCGACCACGATGAAGTCCACGGGTTCGATGCCCGACCCTTCGACCGGCACCGTCGAGACTTCCGTGCCCGCCGGGATCACAGTGTCTTCCGGTGCGTGGAAGGTGACGGTGCCCACCGCCGACGTTGCCTTCGTCCGTTCGAGTTCGTACACCGCGGCGATCGAGTCGAGGTACGGTCCCCACGTCCACAGCGGCATAGACGACGCCGGCGCCTCGCTCCCCGCAAGGTCGTACAGCCTGGCGATCTCCCGCGCGCCCGGCCTCGTGTTCATCCAGAAGAAGCTCCCCTCCCGCGTGTCCGTCCAGGTGGGATCGGTCGGCTCGACGCCTTCATTCGCCCATTCCGACATGCGCGTCCACACCGATTCCTCGCTCTCGTCAAAGAGCGGCAGGAAGTCAAGTCGATCGGGGATCAACACAGTCATGGTTAGCGGCCTCCCGCAAGGTTGACGCGCGTGTCGGTCAGGGCGACGCGCTGCTGATTATCGAGAACGATGCGGAACATGGGCACGAGCACGCACCGGGTCAACGGTTCCCACACAGGATTGAATCCTTCGACGGCGCTGATCCGGTCATGCACGAGCAACGCTTCTTCAGCGCGCGCCGAGAAGTCCGCTAGGAGCTCCACGACGTTCAGCGCGCCGATCAACTCCTCCGGGTCTTCCATGCCGAACTGATCGCTGAAGACGGCGAAGGCATAGCGCGCTGTGCGCAACGCCATCTGCGCCCACATCTTCACGGCGTCCACACCGAACACCGGCGTCGGTGCCTGCCCGGCGCGCACCATGCGCCCCTGCGAGAAGTCGAACAACCACGACATTCCCAGCGGGATCGGTTCGACGCCCTGCACCGGTGCGATCGAGGGGATGGCCGCCGAGAGCGCGGTGGCGAGCGCTTCTTCGGGCGACGGCGCGGGTTCGGGCGGCACGAGTTCATAGCTCGCGTCCTCCGGCACGCTCAACGGATCGGTAGGCAGCCCCGCGCCACCCTCGATCCCCAGTTCCTCCGGGTTGATCGTCAGGTGAACGAAGATCGGTCCCTCGATGCGGCTCATGGCGCGCTCCCGCTCACCACGTCATAGGCGCTGTACTCCTCGTCGGAGTAGTGGACGAGCACCACGTCACCGATCGAGAGCCCCGGCGTTTCCATGTACTTGCGGACCCATTGTGTGAGCTCCAGGTCGGGGTCGTCTTCTTCCAACGTGAGCTCGCCCTGCAACTGGCCGATCATCAGCGGTTCGAGCCCGAGCACCTTCCACCGTTCGGTGCGGCTCGCGTTGGCGACGTGGCGCCCCATCATGCCGTCGAGCTCGTCCGCGAGCTCGTCCCACACAGCGATGCCGGACTTCAAGCCCGAGCTCATCCGACGAGCTCCACAACGGCCGGGATCGACGTGCTGCTCAGCAGCGCGAGCGAGAGGAACGCGCGGCGCTGGAGCGCGAGCGGTGTGTTGAGCGCACCGCTCGCTGCGAGCACGTACACGAAGCACGCGCGTTCGTTGGCCTCCACCCGGATCACACGGCCCACCAGCGACGCGAGCGCGCCCGTTGGGCTCACCAGCGCGAAGGACCCGACCTCCGGCGAGAGCGTGGTGTCATACCAGCCCGTTTCCCACGTGCCGGCGAGCACTTCCTGGAGCGGAGCGCCCTGAAAGAGCGACTGTGCATCAGCGAAGCAACGCCGCCCGATCAGCACCTTCGGGTCCACGGTCACGGTCATTCGCTCGTCACCACCACCGGCTGCTCGATCGAGCCGAGCACGGCCGTCTCTTCGTAGAGCTCCTGCTGCGCCTGCGGCGAGGCGAACGGGTCGAGTGTGGAGACGGTCATTTCAGTGTTGTATTCCCCGCCGGCGACGCTGTTGTTGACCGTGGCGCAGTAGACGAACGAGTCCTTGCCCGAGAAGCCCTGCGTGGGAAGATCAAGCTGGATACCTTCACCACGGCGAATGAAGGGGATGCCGGGATGCGTGACCGTCGCCGTCTTGTAGGCCAGCAGGTCGGCCGCGAGCGCGCGCTTCGTCCGCGCCTCCAGGTCGGCTTGTGACTGCACGCGGCCAAAGTGCTTCTGTGCAGGCACGTAGCCAAGCTGCTGCACCGTCGCCTTGTGCTGTGCGACGTAGTGAAGCTGCTTACGCGCGTGCCCGTCTCCCACATAGCCGTAGCCTCGAACCACCGTCACAGGGTAGGTCTGCCCGGTGTCGGACGTGAGCGCGTGCGTGATCTGATCCTTGAGCACATACAGGAGCGGGTTGCGCTGATATTCAACGACCTCGAAGTGCCCGTTCACCATCCGCATCACGTAGCGGACACCGTGCGCGTGGTTCTCGGCCTGCCACGCCTTCGTGATCGCTTCGATGCCCGAGCCCGTCAAGCTGAAGTGCTGGCGCAGCTTGCCCTTCAGTAGCTTGCCGACCTTCATCCCGAGCCGCTTGGCGACGGCGCGCGTGATTTCGTCAGCCGTCCAGCCGTTGCGCCGCTTGGACGTGCGGAGGAAGTGCCACACCAGCTTGTCGCGGCGCAGCGCGTCCATTTCGTCCACGAGCGTCACCGAAGTCGAGAACGTCTCCGTGGTGTCCTGCGGCGCCTCGCACCGCATCGTCCACAGGTTGTAACGCTTGCCCTGCCAGTCGGTATCGCACCTGATCCGATGCCCGCGCGCCACCCAAATGTAGGCGCCGTCCGGGTGCTGAATCCCCACGTTGCCGCCCAGCGACGTGCCTTCGTCCTGCCATTCGAGCGTCGGCGCCATCCCCGTGATATCGAGTGGTGGTCGTCCACCCCGCAGCAGCGTGAGATAGAACTGAAAGTCGCCCGGCGTGATCGGCGGCAGCTTGTGGCCGTAGTAGCGCGCGAGGTTCGGTGTCTTCGAGCTCACAGGATCGCCACGGTCCCTGCTGTCGTCGCCTGCAACTGCTTGGACGTGGCCGGCTGCCACGCGGGAATCTTCAGCGTGCCGCCCTTCGCGTAGCGCGTGCTCTGCATGATCGGCGTGGAGAAGCCCCACGAGCGGAAGCCGTTGGCTTCAGCGATGGCGAGCCACCCTTCATAGGCGCCGTAATACTCAAACGCCAGCGACTCCAGCGTGTCGGTGTCCACGAGTTCGTGTGTGGTCGGCAGCGCTTCCATCACGCGCTCGTCTTCTGCGCGAACTGCCTGACCACGACCGGCAGCCTGCCGTTGCGCTTGCGGGAGCTCTTGCCCGTCGTCGCGCGCCCCGCTCGCGCGCTGCGCCACTGTGCCACCTGAATGATCCAGTACCACGAGTCGGCCTCTTTGCCCTTCATCGTCTGCTGCAAGCTGCGCATCGTGGCGTGCATGTGGTGGAACACGCTCTGCCGGCTCGGGATCGTCAGCAGCAGGTCGAACGGTGTCCGCGCGTTGTTGATCGCCTCCAGCGCCGCCTTCATCTCCTCATGCGTGAGCGCGACGCCCGGCTGCACATACCAGTCCGGTGTCGCGTCGAGCGTGACCGTGTTCAACGTCATCGTGGAGAGCTTCGGGCCGCTCCCCTTCTGCGAGAAGTCGCCGGCGCCGACCGACGTGTAATCAGTGTGCGAGCCTTCGGTGGTCAGGCCGGTGTCTTCGAGCAGCACCGGCAGGTAGAACTTCCCCTTCAGCGCGTGCGTGTCAGTGACACCACCGCCGAGAGCTTGGAAGCGCGCGAGCATCCCGGCCATCAGTCAGCCACCGTTCCCGCGACCTTGCGGTCTGCGCGCCGGCGGAACGCGGCGAGCAGCTTGCGCGCGGCCTCGTCGCTCGCCTCGCTCAGCAGCCGCTTGAAGTCCGCCGCATCCGCACACGTCACGTCTCCGATGTTGATTTCCACATGGATCGTAGGCGTGCCCCCACTCGTGTAGCTCGCGCTGTGCGAACGCGGTGTGATCTGCACGTCCTCGCGGTGCGCGCCCTCGCCGGCGATGAAGCTGACCGGCTTGCCCGGGCGCGTAGTGAACGAGCCGCCGTCCTTGAAGCCACCGATGTACGGCACACCACCGATACGGCCGCCCGTCGCCATGCGCTGCACGTCCACGACGCCGAGCCCCGCCGACTCCAGCCCGAGCGCGTCCGCCGCCTCGTACCATAGGTCGATCGCCCTCGGCACACCGTCAACCGGGCCACCACCGGCGCCAATGTCGCGCTTCTTCAGGATGGCCGACTTGCCGCCGTAGGAGACACGCAGCGGTGTCAGGTACGGCAGGCCGCCGAGCGCGTGGCCCATGTTGAGCTCGGCATAGCTGTCGGGCATCTTCATCAGGTTGTCGCCGCGGTAGCCGATGACGCCCGAGCTCGGGTCGGTCGGCCCACCGTAGTAGCTCGCGCCGACGCGCTGCCCGCCCGTCGCCGGCAGCAGCGAATCAAGCAGCGGATCGCCGGTGCCAGCCGAACCGCCCGTCACACCACCCTTCGCCGCGACACCCTGCGCGGCCATCGCTTCGTTGAGCTTCCCCGAGAGCCCCTGCGCGTAGCCTGCGACGCCGGCGTTGGCGAACGTGCCCGGCAGGCCGATCCCGCTGATACTCGGCGCCTTCAGGTTCATTTCGCCCAGCCCACCACCTTGCAGTAGGCCCATGCTGTCGGAGCCAAGATTGGGGAGATGCACCTTGTTGAACATGCCGAGATACCCTGCGCCCGGCGTCTGATCGAACCATCCCGCGCCACCACCCGGACGCGCGAAGCCCGACGTGCCCCAGAACTTCCCGCCGATCTTCATAAACGTGTGCGCTTCCGGGCCGCCGCGGTAGTAGATCGTCGCCTGGCCCTCGCCGGCGGGCAGTCCCCACGACCCGATGTTCTGCGCCACCGTCGTCGGCACGTTGTAGCCCGCGTGCTGCGTGGCATAGGACACCGCACCGGAGCAGTCGAAAGGTTCAAGGTGCGCTGGCTGCTCGTGGCCGCCGCCCCAGCGATAGGGGAAGTTGCGGGCGCTGACCATGTTCGCCGTGCTGACCAGCCGGTCGTAGTGGGACATTCCTTCGCCCATCCGGCCGCCCGTTGCCCTGAACATCGGCGTGCTGTGCGGGATCGTGTTGCGAGCGACCATCGACCCGAGCGACGGCATCCCAGCACGTGCGAGCCCCATGTTCGCGGCGCCCTCCACGTGCCACGGCACCACGAGCTCGCCGGGAGCTCCATATCCCCCGTCGCTCATCTTCACCGTGTCGTAGGAGCCCATCCCCGGCAGTCGGCCGCCGGTCGCTCGACCTTCCTGCTTGGCGAGCGCCGCCGGCGTCAAGTCCTGCGGACCACCACCAGCACCGAAGCCTGCTGTCTTGTCGCCTGAGCTCCTGGCCTTCAGCACTTCCTCCTTTGCGCTCGTGGTGACGCCCTTCGGCACGTGCAGCCCGTACTCACCCAGCGCCTTGTCGAGCTCGCGGTTGACGATCTGCACGCCTTCGCGGGTGAACTGGCCCGTTTCCTGCATCCGCTGATCCACGATTTCAGCCGCCGCACCGAAGTTACGCGCCAGCATTTCGCGCGCCTTGGCAGAGCCTCCGCCGAGTTCCTGCTTGATCCCTTCGGCGGTCGTGTTCGCCACGTCCTGCACTTCCCCGAGCGAGCGGTGCGACGCCGACGCCATCGCGCTCACAGCACCGCCGTATTCGTGGGACCACTTCGAGCTCGCCTGCGCGCTCTTGTTCGTCGCCTTGATGATTTCGTTGAGTTCGAGCGAGACGCCCTTCAGCGCAGGCGATCCCTGCTTTTGCAGCTTCGTCGCTTCGGTGTTCAGCTTTTCGAGTTGCTTCGGGTTGAGTTCGTTCAGCCGACCGCCGACCGCCTGAATCTGCTTGGCGAGCCCTTCATACCCTTCGATCGCCTTTTCGCTGGAGCTCGCGCCGAAGATATCCCGGTGCAGCGCACCGGCGTTCGACGCGACGCCGGCGATCAGACCAGCACCACCACCCACCGCGGCGCCCAACCCGGTCCCGAGCACCGGCACAACGGACCCGAGAGCAGCCCCCATCACCGCGCCCTGGCCGGCGCCACCGAGCACACCCGAGAGCGGAGAGCTCCCCTTGAAGGGATTACCGCCGCCGGCGATCGAGAGCACATCGTTCAGCGCCACGTAGGGAGCAGCGATCCGTGCGCCGCTCGTGGCGACACTGCCCAGCTTGCCGAGTCCCGCGCCGAGCATCCCCTTCACGCCGGCGAGCCCTGCGCCCTCGCGCTCAGCGATCGAGACGAACGGCGAGCCGACCGCCGCCGCCTCGCGCGCGTCGATCGCAGCAGCATCCGACGAGACGGCACGACCACCACTCGGGCCGACCATGAACATGCCGCCTGGACCCTGCACTATCTGATTCGGGATCGTCCGCACGTTGCCGACCATCTCCCCTCCACCAAGCAGCCTTCCGACCTGCTGGCCCGCTGCACCCCCTGGCGAGAGGATCATCCGGCCAGCAGCACCGGCACCCGCGAGAGCGATCACGCCAGCACCACCGCCGATCGCGCTCCCAGCGCCGCCGCTCGTCAGACCGGATCGTGCGCCGCGGTAGAGCCCATACAGACTCCCGATGCCACCCACGCTGCTCGTCAGGCCCGTCGAGCTCAACGCACCGAGCAGGCCGAGCCCACCTTTCAAGAGCGGCTGGAGCTCTGTCGCCACGCTCGTCAAGCTGTGCGCGATGTGCCCGATGGCCGACGCCAGTTGCTCGGCGCCTTCGACCGTCTGCTTGAAGAACGATTGAACCTTCTGCGGGTTGTCGCGCACCCATTCGTCCCAGCGATCCATCGTCTTCGTGAAGTCTTCGAGCATGTTGTTGCCCTGCTGCGACGCACCGCCCGTTTTCATAATGTCGTCCAGCAGCCGGAAGCCGGCCTCCCACATATGCGTCCACGCCCGCGCGTCATCGACCATGTGGCCGATCTCCGCCCGCGTCTTGGAGATGCTGCTTGTGCCCGCCGCCCACGAGCCCGTCCAGTGGTCGAAGTCGGTGGTCGCTTCGTGCAGGAACGGCCGCGCTGCCTCGGTGATGTTCTCCAGCGTCGTGAAGATGTGTGTGACGGCCTGCTCGCCGTTGCCAAGGTTTTCAGCGAACATCTTGGAGCCGGTCGTGATGAACGCCTCATTCGCCGGCGACTGAAGCCACGTCCCGAAGTCGGAGCCCGCAGAGCGCAGCGCGCCCATGCTCGTATTGCTCGCACCGGAGAGCGTCGGCAGCATCGCGCGTGCCGTGCCGACAGTGCCCGAGAGCAGCGATACGAAGTCGTGCGTCGCGCCCGTCGTCGCTGATTTCCATTCCTTGATGAAGTCGCGGCCAGCGTCGATCAGTTCCTTCGTGCCCGCCGGCGCCTTGGAGAGCGCCTGCTGATAGGCGAGGCGTGCCTGTTCGACGGAGCTCCCACCACCGCTTGCGGCCTTGCGCGCTTCTTCCTCAGCCCACCGTGCATTGCGGATGGCGAGCGTGGACTGTTCGGCTGCGTTCTTCGCGCTCACCACCTGCGGGTTGTTGTTCACGCCCTGCGCGCGGCCGATCCTCAGCGCTTCGACGGCTTCCTTGTCCTGCTGCTTACTCGTCGTGATCCCGAGCCGCGCCTGCTGCACAGCGAGTTCGGCCTGCTGAATCTGGAGCGGCGTGCTCGTCGGGCTCGTCTGCGCTTCGTAGAGCGACCGCTGCGAGCTCGCCAGCGTGAGCGCGGCCTGCTTCTCTCCGAGCGCCGCCGACTGTGCCGCAGTGCCAAGATTTGCCAGTGAGTTGCGCGCCTGCCTGCGAGCTTCGGTGAGCGCGATCTGCGCCTGGCGGCTCTGCACCTGCGCCTGCTGAAGCTGATTTTCTGCCTGGATCACCTGACGAAGCTGCGTCGTCTGCGCCATGCCCGGCATCGCCGCCTGCTGTCGCGCGCTCAACAGCGACGTTTCTGCCTTGAAGACGTTCTCGATCGACGTGAGCGCAGGCTTCGCCACGGCCATGATCGAGCCCAGCCCGACCGCGAGCGCACCACCACCCGCCAAGCCGACCGCGCCGGCGCCCACCGCGGCGCCCGTCATGCTCGCCGCCAGCGCCGTCGTAGCGCCCACCAGCGACTCGATCACAGGCAGCGCAGCAGCCGCCTTGATCGCCAAGCCGGGGATCGCGCTACCCAACCCCTCAGCGTCGCTCGCTGCGCTGGAGATAGGCCCTACGAACGCGCTGGCGGACGCTGTGCTGCTCCCGCCACTGAATCCACCCAGCCCACCCCCGACGCTTATACGTGGCTGCGAGGACTGCCTGTTGACCTCCTTCAGCTTCGCCTCGATCAACTCCAGCTTTGCCAGCGTCTCGTCCATGCCGCGCAGGTCCACGGTCGGCGTCATGCGCGTATCGCTGACCTCCTTCATCTTCACCTGCAAGTCGTCCATGCCGGCCTTCATCGCCTCGATCGACTTATCCGAGCTCGCCGCCGTGCGATCCCACGAGTCCGAGAGCTCCGAGAGCGAGCGCACGCCCGTGTCACCCATATCGCTCAACGACCGCTTGTAGCGGTCCAGGTTCGTCGTGTTCGAGCCGAGTTTGTCCATCTCGACCCCGAGATCACGGAACGCCTGCTTCGTGCTCTGAGCGTCCGTCCGCATATCGCGGAGCGGCCCGCTCGCGCGATTGTCTACCTCGAATGTGCCCTTGACACCCGGCATCAGAGGTTCCCGCTCATGTTGCCGAGCGTCAGGGCGAAGTCACCCACAAGGGACTCCTGGAGTGCGGCGTTCTCAGCGAACGCTTGCACGATCGCCTCCTGTCGAGACGGGAACACCAAATCCTCGGCGCGGACGCCCCACGCCTCCGCCGGCGACTTCCCGGCGAACCTCCATGCGGCGTAGAGCGTCCACGTCAGTCCCTTGCGGGTTAGGAGCCCCCCACCGCGCTCACGAGCTCAGCGCTCACGGCACGGTGACGAGCCTTCTCCACGTGGTCGGAGTTGTAGCCGCTGATCGAGCGCACCTGACCAGCGACACCCATCAGAAGCCCAGCCTGCCGGGCGAAGCGACGCTCCAGCGCCGTCGCCGGCGACGCGCCCGGCATATCGCCAAGAAACTCAGGCGAGTTCAGCTTGATCTTGCGACCCGTCGCCGGGTCTTCGATCCCTACCGTTGCCGCGGCCACGAGCTCCGCGTTGTTGGCGATTTCGTCCAGCTTGCGGAGCGGACCCTGACCGCTCGTGTTGCGGTCCTCGATCTCCACGATCTTGCGGCCGTCCTGCGGCTCGATCACGAAGACGAGCGGCTTGAAGCCCTCCGGCGTGAGCGACTGCACCTTGACCTCCCACGGCGGCGGCTTCTCCGCCGTCAGCAGCCAATCGAGCGCGCCCTTCTCCGCCTCGTCAAGCTCACCCTCCTCGGCGGACCCACGCTCGACCGTAGACGGGCGCACGCGCCCCGATGCCACATCACCCACGATCGCCGGCTTGTCGCCCGCGCGTGGCTCCTCCTGCTCGTCAGACCCCGACCGGCTCGCGCCGGTGGCTCCCGTTGCTTGATCCATCATGCCCTCCTTGTGGGCTAGGGTGGCCCGGTCCATCGCCAGTCCCGAGAGCAACAGCGTCGCTCGCGGAAGAAGGCCCGGTGTCCGGGGTTTGTGGTGGCCGCACAGTGCGACTCACATCGACGCCGAAGAGACGAAGCCAACGCTCGCGTTCGCCCTCGGGGACCTGACACTCCTCTGCGATCCTCGCCATATCGACCAGCAGCGGCTCGCGGCCGTGCTGCGTCTTGCCGGCGACGACGGCCTGGAGCCGGTGCCAAGCTCGCTCGTAGTCCACGACCATCGGCCGTGTCCTCGACTCAGAAGTCTTCTTCGCCGGCGCCGAAGACGTGGGACTGCTGATTCCCGTGACCGTCCGACCCCGTGTACTCGAAGGAGTCGATCGGCGCCTCGTCGTCGTAGGTGCCCGCGATCTGACGCTGGAGCACACCATCGCTCTGCGCCGTCTCTTCACCGAAGCTGTAGACCTGGCAGCCCGAGAGCGCCCAGCGCGTTTCAGGAGCTCCCGGCGTGGCGAGCTTCGTCTGCACGTTGAACTTCGGGAAGGTCGCGGCTGCGCCCTGGCGACGCGCACGGACGAACGCCCACACGAGCCGGTTCCAGTAGTCATCGACGTTCTGCACCGTCAGCGTGAAGGTGCGCGTCTCCGAGCCGGGCTTGACCTCATCCTGGTAGCTCCCGGTGATCGTCACCGCGATCTGCTCGATGGTGGTCGTCCAGCCGATCCCCACGACCTCAGCCATGAGGTTGCCGTTGCCGTCGAGGACCGATCCCTCGCGGCCAATGCGGCGCAGAATCCCGGTGCCTACACCGAGCCCTGAAGTGTTGCGGCCAACGGTCGAGCTCATCCGACGCTCCCCTGGCCGATCAGGTGCAGGTTCGTCGGCAGGAAGTCCCACCCGAAGGAGTAGACGATCGCCTGGCGCAACCCGCCGGTCGGGATTTCTTCAGGCTTCGGGCTCACGATTTCGATGAACGCCGTGCCGGGAGCGATCAGTTCGAGCTTCTCCAGCGCGGTCGCTTCTTCGACGGCCTTCTGCTTGACGGCCGCGATCGTGTCCAAGTTGATGACGCCGCCGATGCTGTTGGCGTCGCCCCACTTCTTCATGTTCCGAATGTAAGTGTCCATGATCGCCACGAGCCGCGGGTCCGAGAAGATGTCGAACGGCTTGAGCGGATTCGACTTCGTGGTGTAGGTCGTCTGACAGAGCTCGATCTTCGTCGTGGCGTCGTCGGCCACGGCCTCGCTGAAGACGGTGACGCCGTTCTCGATCGCCTCTTCGATTTCGTCGTCCTGCGGGCCGGTGACGATCGTGAGCGAGCCGAAGCGCGCGAAGGTGCCGGAGTGCGCCAGCCCGAGCCCGCAGAGCGCGCCGGCGACGCGCGGCGCAAGCTGCGCCGTGGAGAGCGTTTCGCCCACCAGCGCATCGGTGTAGGTGCCGACCCCCAGGTTGACGATGTGATCGGAAAGGTTCGCCGCCGAGCGCGAGATGGCTTCCGCCATCGTGTCCGCGCTGTCGCCGCCAATGACCAGCGTGACGGGGCGATCCTTTTCGATCATTTCGGTGAGCCACGAGAGCACGACCGCGATGATTTCTGCGGTCACAAGGTCTTGGAACGCCAGCTTCTCGAACTGCTCAAACTTCAGCGCTTCACACGCCTTCACGTAGTCTTCGGAGGCGAGCGTCGAGCCGTTGTTACCGCCCGAGAGCGGTTCGCCGGCAGTCGTCCCCAGCGCCACGCCGGTAACGAGCTCCGTGGCCTTGACGAGCGACGATTCATTCGCGTTGACCGCTTCGGCCGCCGCTGCGATGTTCGTCTTCGGGTACGTGTAGGACTCGACGGCGACACCATTGAAGAGGATGTTCAGGATGTGCTTCGTGGTGTCCGTCGAGGCGACAACGGACGCGCTGATCGAGTTGCCGCGCGTACCCTTCGACTTCGCTTCGAGCTTGAGCGCCGCTGCTGGCGTGGTGTTTTGCAGTTCGAGCTTCGCCACGGCACCTGCACTGGCGACCTGGCGGTACACGAGTACAGTGCCCGCGCCACCCGCACCGGGAAGGCCCTGGCCGTCGAACGCGCTGGCAACCGCCGTGCGGCCACCCGTCGCGCTGTTGCCGAAGATTTCAGTGAATCGTTCAAACGACGGGCACTCCACGACCTCGTTTGCAGGTCCCGAGTCGTGCGTGATGACGACGGCGCACGTGTCGGCAGCGTTCGACGCCGGCTTGATTTCCGGCGCACCCTCGAAGTTGAAATCGGAGCCCGGACGAACGGGGATGACCACACCGCTAGGGCTCATACCGTCCGCCCCTGCGCCTGCGCGTGCTCGGACTGCGGAACCTCTCGGCTCAGGAAGTCCTTGACCTTGCGCTCGGCTTCCTCGATCGACCACTCCGCCTGCTTCTCCAGCGAGAGCGCACCCGCGACGACGTGCTTACTCACGCCGAACAACCTGCGCGCACCGGCTCGGAGCTCGTCCACCGTGAACTTCTCAACGGCCTCAGCCTCCTGCTCAATATCAGCAGACGCGCTCGAAGATGTGGCGTTCGTCGCCTTCGGCTCGGCGGCGTCGCCGGCCTTCGGCTTTACTGTCTGCGTGGCATCGGGCACGCGCATAGGGTAAGGCCGCGCCGAGAACGTAACCCCTCGCTACGGCGTGGGGACTTCATAGGCGCCGGCGACGCCAAGCGATTCCCCACCGATCGCGCCTTCGGCGCCTGGCGCGCTCCAGCGCACCGTGAAGACGAGCCCCACCGTGTAGCGCTTCGGGTCCATCGGGTCCTTGATCGTCTGCACGGAGCTCCCGAGCGGGATGCGCGCCCACGTGTACGGCTCCGCTGTCGGTGGCAGCTTGCGTTCCGCGGCATCACCCACGAGCGGGATCGCCTGCCAGTCGAAGATCGGAATGTGCGCAGGCGACGCCGGCGCCTTCGCCACCGCGACGCCCGAGTCCAGGAGCTTCCCGAGCACATCAGCGATCACGTCCGCTTCCATGCGCGATAGCCGCGGCTCAGCACCCATCACCGGGTACGCGCTGACCGTGAACGGCGCAAGGCGCTCGATCGCACCCTGCGGCGCCGTCGCCCGCGCGTCGAGCGTGCGCGCCGGTGCAGTCAGTTCGACATAGGCCACAGGACGCTCTTTGTCGCTCAGCGGTATCTCGTCCCCGAGCCGTACGCGCCAAGGTGGAGCTCCCAACCCCTGCGCGATCCACTCGCGCACAGAGCGATGAATGTCCTGGATCGAGTTCGTTGGCAGCGTCACCGGCTGTTCTCCTCGTCGGCCCAGCGCTGCATCTCTTCGTCAGCGATCTTCGGAAACTCAGCTTCGAGATCGGCCACGGCCTTCGCCATCATGTGCGCCCCTCTCGTGCCGGGATGGTGGACGACCCGAGCGTAAACCACGTGGCCGTCCTCCACGAAACGCAGCGCAGCCTTCCCCACAACATCGTGCGCGAGCTCCGCCTGCGACGGTGGGCGCGTGCTGTCAGCGCGGATCGCCCGCGGCTTGCCGCTGGCGACAATGCTGGCCTCGCCACGGTCAGCCTTCGGCCTGATCTCGTGTGGGCGCGTGTCCCACTCGACATATTCCGCGATCGGATCGTCCGTCCACACTTCGAGCGTGAGCACGTCCGTCGAGTCGTCTGAGAACCTGATCTTCCACGAGCGTTGCAGCGTGCCCGGCGCGCGAGTCGAGCCGCCCAACCCCTCCACAGCATCATCGACGTGCTGGACCGGCGTGTAGTAGCGCACCCGTTCGAGTAGGAAGTCACCGCCGCGGCGCAGCAGCCGGTCACACAGTTCGTCCACCGGCTCCTCGCGGAACATCTCCGCAATGTCGCCCTCTTCGACGTAGCCCATCTCATTCGCCCATGCCTTCTTCGTTTTCGACGGGTTCAGCGGGACCTTCGGCGCCGTCGCTGACGCGGGCGAGCGTCGCCTGGTAGCCCTTGACCCATCCTGGCGGCCCGAGCGGTTGCGGTTCCCCGAGCACCTGCCAGCGCACAGCTTCGGCGCCGGTGAGCTCGGGCGCCAAGATCAAGAGCTCGTCGTTGATCCGCACCTGCGGGATCGGTTCGCCTTCTTCGTCTAGGGCATCCCACAGCAGCGTCGGCTCGCGCACCTGGCGCCCCTTCGTGTCCTGGCGCGCTGGCCCGAGAGGCAGGAACAAGCAGCACGGGAAAGGAGCTCCCGTCTCAGTCGTCTCGTCCGGCTCGCCGGCGGCCCACGTCGCCGTGTCGTCGCTCTCCGCCTGCGTTACCGGCGTGGCGGTGTGAACGCATACATAGCTGATCGGCATGGCCTAGTAGAGACTGAACCAGTGATCGGCCATCTGCGTCTCGTAGCCGCCGGGCACCTTCATACCGTCGATCGGCGTCAGCGCGGCGCCCGGCAACTGCTGGCCCGTCGTCTGATAGAGGAAGACGCCCCAAGCATCCTCAGTGAGCAGCAGCCGCAAGCACTCGTCCAGTTGCGGATCGGGGTCGAGCATCATCTTCTGGCGCACTTCCCCGACCGTCATGCGCGACTCGCTGTACGGGCCGGCGCTCATCGACTTCAGCAGGCCCGTGTTGTGCGCCTCGATCCGAGCTCGCACGTGGCCGCCGATCGCCAAGCGCTCGCACTTCAGCGTGACCGCACGCTTCGCCACGGTGATAAGCCGGCCTGGCACAGCCACGAGCCGGTTCAGAAACTCCTCGCCACCGCCAGCAGCGAGACTCCACGGTTCCCACGACCACCCTTCGGTGAGCGGTTCGTTCAGCAGTTCCTCCAGCAGTTCGCGTTCTGAGCCTTCGCCGGTGATCCCGATGTTGCGGCCAGTCAGGTTCGAGAGCAGCGGCAGCGCGTCGAAGAGGAGCGCCTGGAGCGCCGCGTCCCCCGCCGGCGACGGGTAGCGCGCAGTCAGCAGCTTCGAGCGCGCACGCATTTCGTCCAGCGTCGGGACCGGGTTCGAGCTCAGCGACGGTGGCGGCCACTGGACGAACTGCGCCACGTCTTCCGCGCCGGCGGCGTCGATGAAGATAAGCCTGAACCATCCCGCTTCGAGCGGTGCCGCGGCGGTCGTCAGGTTGCGCGCTTCGGGTTCTTCAGGCGTGCCCGTCGTTTCAGCGGGGAGCGCCTGCGTTTCCACCGGCTCGAAGGGCGGCTCGGCGGTCAGGCCCTCTTCGATCCGCACGTGCGTCCAGGGATGCCCGTCGAAGCGTGAGCTCGGCTTTGTGTTGGGGAAGCTGGCAACGAAGGGCATCGGTCACACCACCATGTTCAGCACTTTGCCAGTCGTGGAGGACGCGCCGTGAAAGCCCGTCAGGGACGGGTTCGAGCCTGAGCCGTCAATCCCGAGATCGCCCGTCGTGTACGTCGAGTCAGCGTGCGACGTAAGCAGCGTCCACGCTCCCGCTTCGGGTTGATACCACGCTTCGAGCGTGCCGTTGTTATTCCAGAAGCCAAGATGCTTGCCGAAGAGCCCGGTCACAGCAGCCGATTCGGCCAGCAGCGATTCGACGCCGCCCGTCACCTTGAATATCTTCGCCACCCACTGTTCGCTCGTCGCCGTGTCGAAGAATTGGCAGCGATAGCCGTTGTGACTCGCTGCTTCCAAGCACACCCACAACGCCAGATAGCGTTCGCTCACGAGCCCCCCCGAGACGTACTTCATCGTGCAGGCGCCACGAGTGAAGCTGCTCGCGCTCCAATAGGAGCCCGTGGCCGTGCTGAACGATTCCGGGTGAGCGCCCGTACCTGCCGCGCGCAGCGACAACGTACACCACGGCATCTTCGTCCAGTTGCCTGTTTCGTAGTGCGTCGTTTCCGCGCTCGTGAGTTCGTCCAGCAGCGGCAATTCTTCGAGCAGCATCAGCAGATCGTTTCCACATAGAGAGTGACGGCGAGCCCGACCGGCGTGCCTTCCACCGCAGAGATGACGATGGTGAGCAAGTCGTTGTTAGCGAGCGCCACGGCGGCCGGTTCGGTCGTGGCCGCCACAGTCGTCGCTTTGAGTGGTTCGCCTTCTGTCCCGAAGCCGGTGATGTTGGCCGCGTTCTTCTGGAGCCTGAACTTGACCTGCGTGCCAGATTCGATCTTGTACCTGACGCCCACGAGCTTCGCTTCCTGCCCAGCCACCACCGGCACGAACATGCCGGGGATCGTGATGACCGTGACCGACCCCTGCACGACGAACGTGTGGCCTTCGCGGAACTTCTTCTTGCGGATGCCCAACGCGAGCTTTGCTTCAGTGACGGCTTCGTTGGCGATCTTCGCGGTGCTCACCGCTTCAGCGCCGAGCTTTGCTTCGGTCACAGCCGCAGCCTTGATCGCCGCCGTTTCGACCGCTTCGGCCCCTAGCTTGGCGGCGGTAACTGAGCCTTCCCCGAGCTTCGCCGTGGTGACTGCGAGATTGACAAGTGCGCCCGTCGCAACGGATTCGGCGCCCATCTGCGTGCCCGTGATCGCACCGGCGGCGATCTTCGCCGTGGTGACGGCCGCCGCCTTGATAGCGCCCGTTTCGACCGCTTCAGCACCGAGCTTCGCCGCGGTGACTGCACCGTTGGCGATCTTCGACGTGCCGACCGCTTCTTCGGCCAGCTTCGGTTCGGTGACGGCGCCGTTCTTCAGCTTGCCCGTTTCGACGGCTTCCGCGCCCAGCTTGGCGGCCGTGACCGCGAGGTTGGCGATCTTCGCCGTGGTGACGGCTTCAGCGTGCAGATCGGCAGTCGTAACCGATTCGGCGGTGATTTCCCCTGGCGGCCCTATCAGCGAGATCGGAGAGCCCGGCCACGTCGTCGCGCCCTTCGGCCCGTACAGCGCCGCCGTCACCGTGTCGAGGTAAAAGTCACCTTCCTGGCCTTCGGCACTGACCGGCGGGATGGTGCCGTGCAGGATCGTGTTCCCGCGCAGCATTTCCACTGTGACGGGAACGAGATCGCCGTGTTCGTCCTCTACCTCAAGAGGAACGTCGAGGACGATGAATGGCGGTGTGGGCGGCACGGGCTCCCGGCCCTCCGCCTGCTAGTCGCCGGCTGGCTCGGTGGCGTCGAGGACGCCCTTGCGCGGCTTCTCGCGCGTTTCCTCGGCGTCGCGGTAATCGGCCTTCAGCTTCTCGCGCTCGTCGCCTTCAGGCGCGGCTTCGATCGCTTCTTCGATCTGCTTGACCGTTTCTTCCCCGGCGTCGCCTTCAGCACCGTCACCTTCACCGTCGCTGCCGTTGCCGGACTCCAGCGCATCAAGGCGGCGGCGCAGGTCTGCGTTCTGCTTGTGGAGCTCCGCAACGTCGCCGGACTGCTCGGTCGGCGTGATCCCGACGACCATTCCCTTGCGACGAGCTTCAGCGACACTCGCGGCTCGCTCGCACGAGCTCAGCGCGGCCTCTAGGCCGGGACCGCTCAGGATCGAGTAGGGCAGCCACGACTTATGCACGCGGCCCTTCTCCCCACGAGTGACGAGCGTGATGATTCGAGTGCGATCGGTCGTGCCGCGCACGCCGACGCCCTCCAAGTTGTCGATCTTCAGCGTCTCCGCTAGCGCGTCCATGTGGTCGAGCAGCGCTTCGGAGCGCGCATCGTCCCACTTGCGGCGCAGCATCGCGCGATCGGCCGCAGGAAAGAGCCGGCGGTGATGGTCGATCATCCGGCGCATCTTGCGGCCGGCGCCGACTGCACCGAACGCCGCAGCCTCGTCCTGCGTTGCGTCTTCAGGACCGAAGCGCTTCACACCGGGAAGGGGAACACGGGGGCGCTGTCCCTCGTCCTCGTCCTCGAAGCCTGTCTCGCGCTCGCGCGCCATCAGTTGTTGACCGCCTGGTGAGCGGACCTCGGATCACCGAGCGCCACGCCGAACAACTGCCTGATCTTGAACTTGATCTCGTCCCAATCCAGCGTGTAGGGATCGGAGTTGCCGCCGCCGTTGGCGTTGCGCATCCCGTTGTCCTCGATCCCGATGTATGGCTGCTGCTGATTGAGATAGAAGGCGATGATCCACGCGGGCCGCGACGTGTCGGCCGTGACGATCCAGTTCGTCGCGTCCTTCAGGTACTTCTCCACGATCACCGCATCCGCCGGCATCAGCGAGTCGCCGTTGAGCGGGTTCAACGTGCCGCGGGGGAAGTGGTCCGGGCTCATGTTCGTGTCCTGCGAGCTCGTCTCCTGCGAGCGCAGCACACGCTTGAAGATCAGACGGTTCGCCTCCGACCGGGTGAGGATCGACTGCGGCTGTATGTCGATCGGGAAGCCCTCCGGGTCCACCGTGTCGGTCATCCGCTCCAGGATGGCGACAAGGTTGTCCTCGGTCGGCGTCGCTTCCGAGCCCGTGACCTGATTGCCGTCCGGCAACCCCTCGCGGGCTTCGGTGGTGAAAAAGGGCTTTTCGTCAATCCAGTCGGGGTTCGACTCGATCAACGCCGTGCAAGCCTCCGCGATGTACGCCGCGCTCATGCGCCCGAGCTCGGAAGGCGTGCGGTTCAGGATGATGTTGGCCTGATCGTTGACCACCATCTCGAAGGTCACACCGTAGATCGCACCGTGCTTGCCGATGCTGTACGGCATCCCGGCTTCCTCACTGGAGCGGGCACGCGGGTACTCGCCATACTCGTCCACCGGACCCATCCCCGTCAAGCCGTTCAGCGCGGAGACGGTGTGCAGCCGGAAGTCCATCGCCTGCTCGACGCCCATGTAGCTCTGCCACTGAGCGGCGCGGCGATTGAAGCCCTGTCGAAGTGTGTAGCGAATCTGCGAGAGCAGGAACATCGGGAAGTCGGCGCGGCCCTCGGGAGCTCCCGAGCCGCGAGCGATCGGGTTCACGTCCGCCTCGCTGATCGGCGCGTCCTCCCAACCCTCGGCCTCCGCGAGCGCCTTCATGGCCTCGTCGTCCTCGCGCCATGATTCGTAGCGCTCGTACAGGTCCAGGTGCTTTCCGACGCGACCCCAATTCCCGCGACCCCGCATCAGAACGTATCCCTCAGATCGAAGTTGACCCAAACCCAACCCTCAACCGTGTCCACTTCCTCCTCCTGCACACCGAACTTGACGATCCCGCCGCCGGGTGCAGCCACGAGCGCGTTGCTCGCAACGGTGATGTAGAGCGGCGAGCCCTCTTCGGTGCCGCCGGGCAGAAGTTCGGAGCGGACGGCGTGGCGACCGGCGATGCCGATGACCATTTCCTCGCCCACCTTGATCTCCTTCGCGGCGACTGCCGCGGCGAAGCTCGGCAGCACGGGGATACCCTCCTGCGACTTGAAGGCGATGCCGGGAGCGCCCTTCTCAACCGTAGGATCGCCGTGACGGACTTCCTTCGTGGCGATTCGGGTTACGCGGCGTCCTGGAGCCTCAGCAGGCATCAGTCATCGCTCCCCTCGCCGAACATCTTGACGGCATCCTCTGGCTTCTCCAAGACACCCTCGGCCACACCCATGCGGCGCCAGTAGGGAACCTCGGCGCGAGCCGTGGTGCCCGAGCGATCATCGCCGGAGCCGCCGCCCTGGTTACGCACGGGCGGCTTGCCCTGCGCTTCACGGACGATCTCCTGCATGTGCTCGATATCGGCCTCCAACATCTCCTCCAGCACCTTGTCGGCTGGCTTCTCGTCGTCGGCCTCGGCCTCGCAAAGTTGAATGGCCTGCGTCGCGCCGCTCGGCAGCATCGCATAACGCGACTTGAGATCGGCGCGCATCCTCGGCGTGATCCCCACGGCCGCCTCAATGATCTTGCCGGCACGGTCGGAAAGCTGACGCTGCCCTTCGCGCTCGGTGACGATCTCCTGTGCGCGCTCCTCCAGGCGGTCGGACTGTGACTCCAACCCCTCCTGAATCTTCGCGGTCGCAGCGTCCAAGCGCTCCTCGATCATCTGCTCGAAGCGCTCCTCGGAAATGCCCGAGAGCGAAGCAGTTGACGATCCCGCCGCCGTCGTCTCCTCGGTCGTCTCCTCCTGGAGCGCGCCCTTCAGGTGCGGCGCGTTCTCCTGGACCCACTCGCGCAACGCGCCGGCGTCCATCTTGGAGAAGTCGGGAGTCGTCTGTGTCTTCGAGGCGGGCATGGCGTGGGCAGAAGAATAGTGCTCCCCCAAAAACGTAACCACTCGCGCCACAGCCTCCGCACGCTCGTCCTCGTTCAGCACCCGTCCGCCGGCGCCTCCACGGATCACCCAATCGACGCTTCCAATGGGCCGCGGCCGGATACCCTCGACGGCCATCGCCTTCGTGCCCTCCACCGTCTTCGGCTTCGCGCTCGTCGGCCATGCGTTGATCGAGCAATGCAGCACGTCGGGGTCACGCTCGATCATGGCGGCGATCGGTTCCTGCGGGATCGCCTTGCCACGCACAGCGCCCTTCCAGTAGCCCATATCGCTGTCGTACTCGGCAACGAAGTCCGGGTCGTACCACGACTCAACGATGCGGCCACCGAGTTCAGAGACGGAGCGCCCACGCTTCTGCATGGCCTCCGCGACCTCTGGAGGCATGTGATCCTGAAACATCGGCCAGTTGCGAAACACGCCGGCGTTGCGCGCGAGCATGGTGGACTCGTACACAGGCGGAAGCCCTCGCAACCTGCGGCCACGACTGATGCACGGCCGCATGATCGCAAGCTGCACGGTGCCGTCCTCCTGGATCACCTTGCCCTTCTTCGGGACGATGATGCGCGGCGCGGCAGCCTCCAGCAGCGGAGCAGTCCGCACGTTGTCGTTGGGCGCCTCGTTCAGCGCGAGATCGCCCATCGTGACCTCGATCAGCGTGTCGAAGTCAGCCTCCGTGATCGGCGCACAGCCAAACTCCTCCAGGAGCTCGTCTAGTTCGCGCTGCGCGTCCTTGGCCTTACCCACGCACGGAAGGGTAAGCGCGCGCCGCTCTGCAAACCCCGCAGCGGCTAGATGCCGTCGCCGGTCACAGCAGCCGGATCGAACAAGTCAGGGATGCCGCCCATATCAATCGGCGCCGTTTCCCCGAAATTGATCTCGGTCCCACTCGGGTAGCTGTCGGCCGGGTCCTTGTCATCGAACACCGTACTCGTGTGAACGCTCGCGGGCTTCTTCGATTCGGATTCGTTCGCAGCCTCGCGCAACCGTCGCTGGCGAGCGCGGGATGCCTCGATCGTCGGGTTGAGCGGTGCGCTCACGGCAGCGCGACCAACTCTCCCGGCGTGCCGGCGACTTCACGCCAGCCGTGTTCCGGTTCGGGCTCCGTGCTCAACTCCTGCGCACACTTCTGCGCTTCACCTTCGGTCAGCGGCCCGTAGTAGGTCTGCACTTCCGGCTCACCCTCCGAGCCGGTCTGTTCCCACGCGATGAAACTCGCCGTAGGGTCAACCGCGATTCCCTCTGGCGGCGTCTGAAGTTCCGCGATCCCCCATTCGTAATCGACGCCCTCCGGCGCGGGTTCGCTGACGCCGAGCACACCGAGCGCGGCCTTGGCTTCGTCTTCGGTGCCTGGTCCCCAATACTTCGGAGCTCCACCCTCGAAGCGACGCACCACAATGAACTGTCCCGATCCGGTCATCCGCCGCTCGCCGCCTTTCGCATCGCTTGAGCATGGCTCGCACCGAGCGAGCGCAGCCTGTCATTTCGCGCGTCTGATCCGTCGCCCTCTTGGATCGGATCGTCGTGTACGACCACGCTCTTGCCGCGCATCATCGCCATCGTGGCCGCGAGCTTACCGACGTGCCGCGCCTCGCGGTCAGTCGTCGCCGTCTCGTCCGCCGTGGAGTGAGCCTTCAGCGCGGCGTGCTCGGGGATGCGTTCACGCATCGCAGGGATCGAGACGTGGACCGCATCGTGCGGGATCGCCGTGCCTGCGCCCTTGACAGTGTGGACCGCCCCCCCACCGGGCGAGCGCGTGGCAACCATCGCCACCGGCCCACTGTCCTGCGCCTTCGGGTTGTCGAGCACGTGCTTGATGATCTGGCCGTGAACCATCGCACGACCCTTCGAGAACTTGCCTCCCTTGGCGTGGAAGTCGAACGTGTCCTTCGGGCCGCTCTTGCCGGCGATGGCGCCGATGGTGTCCTTGCGCGCACGATCGCGCTCCTGTAGGCGCGAGTCCAGGATGGCGCCCATGACGCCGCCACCGTCGCCCTGCTGCATGATGTCATCGACGGGGTGCAGTTCGTCCCACGCCACCGTCTTGATCGAGCCCGGCTGGCCGACGCCGGTGATATCGCGCACTTCGGGCTTCGCGCTGTTCGGATCGACGCCCACAAAGCGGTGCTCCTTACCGCCGACCTTCACGCGGCTGTAGCTGTGATACCGCGTCGATCCGCCGAGACTCGCAGGATCGTTCGACGCCGCGCTCAGCTTGAACGCATCCTTCACCGCATCCTCCGGTGTGCGCTTCTCGTCTCCGAGCGACCAGCCCGACGAGCTCCACCGGCTCGGCGTGTCAGCACGCCACACCTTGCGGCCGTCAGGCGTAGCGACGTGCGTGATCGCGTGGCCGCTCGGCAAGCGCACGGAGTCGCCAAGGTTCATCGACTTCACCCGAGCGAGAGTGTCCGCGTGGCCCAGCGGCTTCGCGCCGTCGATCTCGGCCTCCATCAGCCGACGTTCCGCCTCGGTGATCTTGCCGTGGCGTGCCTTGCGCAGCGCCTCAACCTGATTCGTGCGGATAGCGTGAGCGCGTGCCGCGGCGTGCTCGTCGCTTGTGAGCTTCACGCCCGTCAGCGCCTTACCAAACGCCGCCCGATCCTTCTTCACCATATCCGCACTACCTTTGTGCGGCGAGATGCGCCGCGCAGCCTCCAGCGCCGCCGGCTTCGGCCGCTTATGCGCTGGCAGGTGCGACCACTCATCGGCCTCGCGGAGTTGCAGCGGCCCGTGCCCCTTGTCGGTGTCGTGCAGCGCCTTGATCGCATCGCTGTGGCGGGCGAACGTCATCATCTTGCCCTTCGGGGTGCTCGCCTTCCACAAGCCGCTGTTATGGAGAGCACCCATGCCGGTCACGTGCGTCGTCATGCCGATCACATGCTCGTGACCGCTGCCGTTGGAGCCCTTGCGCACCGAATGAACAAAGCCCTCGAAGCCCGCAAGTCCCTTCCCGTGCCCCGAGCCCAGCTTGCCGCGCCGGCTCGTGACGCCCGAGACGATCTGCTCACCCTTCCCGACGTGATCCGCCTCGCTCAGCTTGCCGGCCTTGGCGTGGCGCAATAGCACCGTCGCAGCCGACGACGGCGACTTGACCATATCCCCGACCTGCTTGCCTTTGTCGTCGTGGATGCTGTGCATGTGGTCGGCCAGCGTCCCGTGCTTGACGATGTGGAAGCTCCCGACGTGAATCAGATCGCTTGTCTTCATCCCTCGGATGCGCTTCGTCAGATCGCCATGCGTCGTCTTCGCGGGGTCCAACGCCTCCGCAAGCTGCTCCTGCATCGGGTCCTTGATGCCCCACTTCTTCGCCATCTTCGAGACGAGCGCCGCGCCTTTCTTGTAGTCGCCGTGCTTCGACTTGGCGAGGATCGCGGCCGATTTCAAGTCCTCCGGCTTGCCGATCGGATAGGCGATCGAGCCGTCCGCGTTCTTGATGGCCTGCCCCTTCGCCAGAAGCGACCTGCGCTCGGCCTGATTGATCGTGCGCTCCTGCACCACGAGCACTGCGGCCTCGGCCAGCGATCCGGCCTTGTGACCCGCTAGCGGTGCCTCGCACGCCGGGCACATCTTGTCCGGCAGCTTGAGCGAGCCGCACTTCGGGCACGGACCCGCGCCCGGTGCGCTGCTGATCTTCTTCAGGTAGTTCGTGAACTTGCCGGAGCCGAGCTCGCGTGTGCGTGTCGCCTCCACAAGCGTCAGCGCTTCCGCTGCCCGCTCGGCCAGTTCGTCCAGCACGTGCTCGCGCGGTGAGAGCGGGCGCCAGTCAGCCCATTCGACACGGCCAAGCGCGGCCTCCAGCACGTCGGCGCCGAGCGTCATCTCGATCGCCTCCAGCACTTCGAGCTCGTGATCGCAGATCGCGCCGGTGTCCGTCACAGTGACCGTCACGTCGCTGGCCTGCGTCGCCACGGCCTTCCCGGCACGATGCAAACGCGAGAGCGCACGGTCCTTCTCCCACTGGCCCACGGCGAGCGCCGACGCGGCCTTCGTGCCCTTGTCGGCATGGCGAGATTTGAGCCACCGCTTCGGCGCCGACACCGCAATAGCCTCGGCCTGAGACTGCGGCATCCCGCGCTTCGTCATCAGCGCGTGGACGATGTGCTGAATGTAGGCCGGCTGTTCGCCGCGGTTGCCCGGCTTCAGTTTCGTCAGCCAATTGCGACCACCGTGTCCGGTGGGCTCCGGGGTCCTGGCCTTCAGAAGCGAGTCGGCGGGCATCGCAGGGAAGGGTACTCGCGCGCAGCACGCGAAACCGCGCCGACCCCCTCAGCAGTTGGCGTGTGCCCACTTCCGCGGGCGCACCTGCACGATTTCTTCCCCGACCTCGATCGGCTCGTGACATTCCACGCAGCGGCCACGCAGCACCGAGCGTTGATGCGCCTGCGCTGGCGCCTCCAGCACAGCGACACCCGATGAACCTGCGGGTAGCGCAGCAGGTGACGGGCGGTGTGTCAGGTTCGCCGGCGATGGCCCACGACGCCCATTGCTCCCCGAGTCGATCGCACTCCTGTCGTGCTCGCCATCGGACTCCAGGCGAAGTTCGCTGAACAACCGCATCAGCGCGCGCTCCGCCGGCGTCTCCGGCTCGCGGTCATAGCCGCGGCGCCATGCGTCCTTGCCCTCCAACACAGCGACGCGGATCAACTGGCGATCCCGCGTGTCCGCCGGCCACACCACACACCCATCCGGTCGGTCCTCGTGCGCGGTGCTCGTCGTCGTCAGCTTGCAGCCGGGACGCACCGCTCGATCCCACGCCGCATCGAAGTCCAATCCCTCCTCGCGGGACTCCGCGAGCAACATGCGAAGCTGGCGATGCGCCGGCTCGTACTTCTCTGGCCTACCCATCAGCACACCCCCGCTAGTCGATCGAACGTCAGCACGTCCACCATTCCGTGAGCGGCCAACGCCTCACGAAGCGGCCCGACCTGCTGCTCAAGTGCGAACTGCTCACCCTCCAACGCCTCCATCACGATCCCGCGACTGAGCGATTCCGCCTCCGGCAGCGTCGGCACATCACCCGGCTTCATCCACCCCGACTTGATCGCCGCCATGTAGCCCTCCAGGTGACACGGGCAGCCGGGATGGCGTGGCGGATGCAGCTTGTCGAGGATCGCCCACGGCCAGAAGCGTTCACCCATCACGAGACACCCCGGCGTGTGCTCCTTCACGAACGGGCTCAGCTTCCAATAGGCGCCCTGCGGTGACTGCGAGCGCAGCACGAGCGCGTTCAGCCCACCGACCGCACGCCCGAACATCGCCGCCGAGCGCTGTTCCTCATAGCGCTGCTCGCGTTCCATCAGCGCGCGCATCGCATCCGATCGCGCCTGACCTTCTGGCATGGCGAGAATCTGCGGGAGCGCCGCCTTCACACGGAGCTCCTGCGCCTTGGCGAACTGCGCCGCGCGTTCGGCCTCCAGCGCGAGCAGTCCCTTCAGGTCGGTGCCCGACTCGCCGCTGGCCTTCGCCTGCGCGAGCAGCACGGCCGTCAACTGTTCCTCGTCCAGCGCACGCTTCTTCGCCATGAACGCGATCAGCGCGCCAAGGATCGCCGCTGTGGCGGCAGCCCTGGCGCTCGCTGCTGGCACTTCGCCAGCCGCAGCCGCCGGCGAGATAGCGGCGCCCGCGCCGGCGCTGCGCACGAGTGCTCGAAGCTGTTCCGGGTTCTGCTGTGCAAGCGGCTTCGCCTGGTAGGCCGCGACCTCCAGAAGCGCCGACGACTCCACCAGTCGCCTACCGCGTGACGAGCTCGCGGGTTGTCGGCTCCGCGGGCTTCTCGATATGGATAGCTGCTGCGACCGCCGGCGTCGAGACGATCGCCGTGAACAAGTCGCCTGACGCCTGCACATAGCGCTCGACGGGATCACGCAAGTCATCGGGCAGCCATTCGGCCTGCTGCATCGCGCCGGAGCCTTTCACCTTGTCCGGTGCGGTACTCGACTGCTTGGCGCCGGTGCCGGTGCTCGCGGGCTTGCCATCCGTGCCCGTCTTCGCGCCACCGCTCGCGCCCTGTGTCTGACCTGGCGCTCCCTTCTGCGGCATCGGTGGCTGCGTCAAGTCCTTGCGGATGCGGCCAGCACCCGGCAACAGCAGCGTGTCGAGCGGCGACGTGGTGCCGGCGTCGGGCAATGGCAGCAGCGCCTTGTCGGGCGGGAATACCTCGTCCACGAGTCCCTGTACGTCATCCACCTGGAGCCCTTCGCTCACCGCGAACGCCAGCAGCGCACGACGCAGAGCGAGGTTCGTTCCCATCGGATCGAACGCCACGAGCGTCTGCACCACGAACGTCGTCACGTCCGGCAGCGCACGGCGCCCCGGCTTCGGCATCTCGAAGGTGAAGCGGAAGTCCTTGCCGGTGAGCTTTTCTGCCTGACGCTTCTCCATCGCCTCGGACAGACGCAGTTCGCCAAGGCCCTTCTCGCCCTCCGCCAGCGCGTCAGCGGATGCGATGTTGCCGCCGAACTTGCCCGCGTTCACCGCAGCTTCGATCACACGGTCAACGAACCACGTGTATAGCTCCTCGAAATACTGCTGCCACGTCTGCACGAGCATCAGCACAGGGAGCTCCAGCGTCGTCGCCGTGGCGAGGTTCGCGTTCGAGGCGTCGCCAAGGTAGTGCTGCCCGAAGCCCGAGCTCGCCGCGATCGGCGCACGGATGATCGTGGCGTCCTGCGCCGCTGCGCTCGCACCGCTGTTCAGCGAGAGAGACTGGAGCGTGTCCGACTCGTTCTCGTTCCAAATCGAGCCCGGTGGCACCGGCGCCTGGCGAGCTCCCCACATTCGGCGCTCCTCGACCATCCGCGGGAAGTCGCCGGAGCCCGAGAGCACATCGCGCGAGGAGAGCTCCCCGGCCTGATTCAGCAGACCCTCCGCCTGGCGCCTCACCATGTTCGGTGTGCCGCGGATCACGCGCTTGGCGACGAACGCCGTGGCCGCCTGCGCCATCGTCACCCGCGCCTCGGTGAACTGATTCATGGCGCTGTAGAAACGGAGTGAACGCGCGAATGGTGGAATACCGAAGTGCTGCTCGCCCAATCTGTTAATCGAGACGGGGTACACCTTGCCGGCGCCCAACTGATCGGGCTTGATATCCGGCAACGGCTCCAGCGTCGAGTCGGCTTCTCTCTCCTTTTCAGCCAATTCGAGGTTCTGCCAATGCGGGTAATACTTCAGCACCGGCAAGCCGAGCGCGCCCATCGTGGACTCGTCAAACGCCGGCGTGTGTGTCTTTGTGTTCCACTTGTACTTGCGCTCACGAGCGAGGTAATAGAGAGCGCGCCGGCGATTCTCCGGGTCGGGCACCACGTCGATCACGTCGTCAAAGTTCATCCAACCCACCTTCACCGTGCCGCCGCCCTCGAACAACAGCGCGAGAAGGTTGGCCTGCGTCTTCAGATCGTTCGACGCCGCGCGCTGCGCACCGAAGCCCGTCAGTTCCGCAAGGTTGCCGGGGTCAGTCCACGCCGCATCGACCTCATCCTGCACGTCCGAGTCCACACACCGCGGCCGACCGATGCCACGACCGAAGGCGAAGTCGGCCAGCATCTCGACCTCGCGCCCCGCCAGCGGGTCCGAGATGAACGCCACGCGCGAGCGCTGCGCGAGCTTCTGGCGACGATCCGGCCTGATCTCCTGCGGCCGAGAATTGAAGTAGTCGAGCGTGCCGTAAGCGAGCTCCTGTGCCTGCGCCGTGAACTGCTGAAACTCGCCGGCGGCCTCCTCTAGAGCTCGCACACGTTGGGTTGGCTGGACCGTGACCCCTAGAAGATCACTGGCTGCGTCAGCGATGCGATTGCGCCATCCCGCCATCTAAGCCGTCTCCTCGACAAAATAGCCGGTATCGGGCAGCGCCCAATCCCCGCCTCCGAAGTCGCCCTCCGCAAACATGCCCTCGGTCCCGTCATCTTGCGGCGCCAACGTGCGTTCGTGCTCGTCTCGACGTTCACGCTCACGCTCGTACACCGGACACTGGACATAGCTGTTGCGGGCACCTGGCGGACCCTCACCGCAGCAGTAGACGTGCAAGCTCGTCGGGTCGTTGTAGAGCGTCAGCAGCACGCCGGCCTCGGCGTCCTCGATCTTGCCGTCCCGCATCTCGCGGAACCACACACCGCAGAGCACGCCGGGACCTCGATCGGGTGGCCCAGCGATCGGTGTCGCCGCCGGGCACGTCGGACGTTTCAGTCGCTCCTCCACGCGCAGGACGGTACGCGCGAGAGCGGACGGTTCAGCGCTGGCGGAGCTCGTCCCTCACGGCGTCGATCTCCCTGCGCAGCGCCGGGAGCTTCGCTTCCAAGTCCGCGAGCCAATTGCTCATGGTGTCCAAGCGCTTGACGATCGCAGCGTTGCGACGCAGCTTCGCGTCATCCTCGATCGACACCTGCTCAGCGCCACCGGCGGCAGCCTTCGCCATTAAACGAACTTCTCCGGTGGCGCGATCTCGACCGTGAACGCCGTGAGCGGACGGTTCGCCTTCCCGTCAGGGCGCCTCGGCCAGCGGGTGCTCTGACGCCTCCACTCCTCCAGCGCGTCACGGTGAGACGGCCAGCGCTTCGCCGCGCCGAGCGCCGGCGTCGTGAGAATGTGCGCGAGCATCACCGTCCCATCCGGTGCGCGGCCCTCGCGGTCGGCGTCGTACTCGACAAGGAACTGCCCATCGAACGGCGTGGCGCCTCCGTTAACGAGTCCGACGACCTGCATGACGACCTCGCTCATCTCAGCGCCACAGCCCGAGACAAAGCGCGAACGCGCACAACGGGCCACCCACGAACACCACGAGCCAAATCATCGCTCAAGCCCCCCCCCCCGACAGTCCAGCGTCGAGGACTTCCCTGGCAGCCGCGGCGGCCTCCGCGTCATCCCACCGATCGACCTCAGCACGCAGGATGCCCACCGCGGCGCCGTCGAGCGCGGGCAGCAGGATCGCCAGCAGCTTGCGGCGCGCGCAGTCCCGCGCGAGCAGGATCGCCACACGCCGGCGCAAGATCGGATCGCCGCGCATCTCCTCGACGTCGCCGGCGAGCACGTCACGGATCGAGTCCTCGGTGATCCTCAGCACACGCTCCATCAGACACCCATCCGCCGGCGCACAGCGTCCAGGCGCGGACACACAAACGTCGGCATCGTGCAGCCACCGCCGAGCGCATGGAGCTCCGCGCGAGTCATCCCCGCGCGGAGCCCACACTTGCACGTACCCCGTGCGTGCGCTTTCAGCGCCTCGCGCAGACGGCGTTGCCAGTCCCGTGACCTGGCCCTCGCTGCTGCACGATGCGCCTTCTGCAATGAGCGATGGCGACGCCGAGCCTCCCGCTCCTCGGCGCGCACATCGCTCCCCGCGGGGAAGGCGGCCATGACGCTCATTCCTTCCCCACAAGCTGATCGGCCTTCGCCAAGAACGCGGCGGCCTCCTCCGGCGTGCGCCCCTCGACCATGCGCAGCGCCTTGACGCGCTCCGCCTTGCGATCGACACCTTCAAGTCGATCGAGCTCACGCTGCACGATGGCGGCATACTCCGCGAGCTCGTCCGCCGCGCTCCGCAACCGTTCGAGCTCGTAGCGATCCTGCTCGGCGTCTCCCTGCGTCGTGCGCGTCCTGATCGCCCGCGAGAACCACCGCTGCATCGCGTTCGTGGCAGCCTCCAGCCGACGCTCACAATCGAAATGCGAGTATCGCTTGCCGCCCTTCGACTCGTAGTAGCGGAAGGTGTAACCGTCGCCCGTGCGCTCGATGATGTGGCCCTCGCTCATTGCTTACCACCGGGCCACACGTGCAACTCCGTCTCGACGTTGTAGACGCTAAAGCGACCATCCGCATAGGCCAATTCGATCCTCTTCTCGCTTTGGAAAGCGATGCCCGTCACCTTCTCCTGCCCTCGCGCTCGCAGCACAACGTCGCCCACGCGCACATCGCCGGCAGGTATCAGTTTCGCGCGCATCAGGCGTCCCTCGCCAGTTCGATCCCGCGAGCGATCGAATCTTCGTCGGCTGCCTCCAGATCGCACTCCTCCTCGTAGCGCTCCAGGTCCAGGTGCGCCTCGATCGCCGCCTGCACGGTCGAGGCGAGCACGTCCGGCGGCATCGCCTCAAGCTGGCATGTGTCGCCAACCCAATTCACCGAACGCGAGTCGCTGCGCTTGGGGGGAGCGGTCGGAAGATCGTGCTCGATCACCTGACCCTCGGTGAGCGCGATGCGTTCCGGGCGCAGGTCGATCGAGCGGCCCTCCGCCACGTGCTCCTTCAGCCGTCCGATGCCCTTCGCCTTCAGTCCCATCAGCCGGGCAATGTTGTCGTCCTGGCGCTGCTCCAGCGCGTGCATCGTCATCAGCACGAAGCGCCGTGCGTCTTCGCTCATGGCGTCGAAGATGGACTCGCCGCTCGGGTCGTAATCGCCCACGTGCAGGAACACGGTCGGCACATCGCGCCGAAGCGCGCGCTGCGCGATCTCGTGCGTGACCGTGACCGACGAGAATCCCCCCGTCGAGAACACGGGCACGCTGAACTGGTAGGCGACGCGCTGCAACTGCGGCACCATGCCTGCGGCCTCGCACCACAACTCGATCGCCACGTCCTGACCAGCGAGCCGGTTGCGCGAATAGTGCTCGCCCATTTTCTCGATTTCGTCCCAGAAGCCGCTCACGTCATCGTGGACGCGGGGAGCTCCGCCGCTCGTGCCGTCGTCCCTGATCGCGCTGAATGGGATCATCCCTGCGCGGCGCGCACGGACAAGGTGCTCACACAGCCGCGCGTAAGCCTGCTCCGTCTTGTCGTAGCCGAACTGCCCGACGAGCCGATAGAACACCTGCCGCGCCGTCACGGGCAGGAAATCCTTGTATTCGGTCAACACCGTCTGCACCTGCTGGAGCAGTTCGACCGTCTCTGCCTTCGGGCTCCAGGTGGCAAATCCACGGGGTCGTGCCATCAGTTGTCCCCCTCAGCGCACCACGACTCGATCTCGCGCGCCGTCGCCTCTTCCTGCGCGGCAATGCCGAGCGCGGCGCGATCCTCCTCCGGCTCATCGCGTCCGATCTCCCAGCATGGCTCGCACAGATCGCCGTGTTCGCGCGGGAGACGCTGGCAGCGCACGCACCGCTCGCGCGCCGGCGACAACCCCGCGCGCAGGACACCGATGGCGTCCAAGTCACGGCCTGCCTGCTCGCTCACGAGCCTGCGGAGCTCGTCGCTTACCTGGCCGCGGCTGTGCTCGCGCAGGTACGTGATCCGTGCATCCAAGTCGCCGCGGTCCATCAGTACCTCGACGCCCTCCGGTACTTCTACCGACGCGATGCCCTCACGGGCGATCTTGTCCTCGCGCTGCTGCTGCTCAATCTCGGCGTCGAGCGCGGCGACGCCTGCAACGGGGTCCTTCGTCATGGCCTACCTTCCTTCACTCGGGTCGGCAAAGCCTATCACACGAAAGGTAACGCTGTTACCCCGCTGGACGAATGATCTACTCGCCGGCTGCCTGTCTCCGTGCCAACTCGGCCTCGACTTCCGGCTTCCGTGCCAGCGCGAGCTCGCGCAACCGTTCGGCGTGCGCGCGCTGCGCCTTGTGCGCCTCGAAGTGCTCCACGTCGAACTCGTAAGCCATCATCGTGAAGCCGTCGATCAGGTAGCCCACGATCTCCAGCGCCGTCTCCTCCGTCAGCGGCAGACCGGCCTTCGTAGCTACCGATCGCCACGCCATTTCCGCGGCCACGGCCACCGGCCCGTAGAGCTCGGGCACGAGCAGCGCAGCCTCCGGCGTGTCCCTGATCGCCACGTAGACCGCGTGCGCGATCCGCTGACGCACCTCGTGGCCGGGGTCCTTCTTCGCCTGGATCGACGCAGCAGCGTCCAGCAGCCGACGAGAGCGCGGCCGGCTCACTCCGCCTTCACCACGAACTCGAAGCCGACACCCGCCTCCTTCGCGGCGGTGATCCCCGCCTGGACGATCTCTCCTACCGCTTCCGGTGAGAGCGAGCCCGCGACGCTCATGGGGAGCTCCACAGTCTGCGTGCTCGCCGCCGGCGCGCGGCGCGTGATGACACGCCCCTCGGTGGCGAGCTCGGCCGGATCGTCGCCGGCGCCCTCAGCTTCCAAGCGCTCGCGCTCGATCTCGGCCGCTCGCTCCTGCGCTGCAAGCTCCGCCTGCTCCTCCTCGCGCTCAGCCTCGCGCCGCGCCGTCTCCCGCTCAGCGTCGAGCGCGGCCTGCGCATCCTCGGCGGTCATGCCGGTGTGCCGCCACATGCGGCCCGACTCCGCGCTGATGCCTACCTGCACGGCGACACTCGCGCTTGCGAGCTCGTTCAGCGCCTCCATCAGCGCATCGGCGCTCGCCTCGTCCTTCAACTCCAGCGCTTCGGCCATCTCCTGCTCGCTGACGGTCGGCTTCTCGCCGCTCAGTTCGCCCAGCGTCTCCGCGACCTGCGCAGTGAACTTCTCATCGACCGCCATCGTCTACTCCTCCGCTCGGGTACAGCGCGGAGATTACAGCGTTACCCGGTGGCGATCTTCTTCGCCAGCGTGCCGTCAGGGTCGGGATCGTCCACGAGCCACCGATATTCGAGCAGCGACACAGCGACGGCGCCCGTCTGCATCTTCGGTGCGTAGTCGCAGTCATCGCGCAGGCACGCCGCGCGCTTCTCTTCTCGCATCGTCGGCTTGCCGTTCTTCGGGTCGCGCGTCGGCACGAAGCGGATCAGCGAGACGCCATCCTCGATCCGGCGAAAGCAGCCACCGCAGCGCATCCCGCGCAGCAGTTCCATACCGATGTGCGCCTCGATCAACCCCTGCTCGGGTGGCTTGCGCAGCGCGCCAAGGTCCGGCACGTTGCGAGGCATCGCACCGGGCAGACCGGGAAGCGCCTCAGTGGGAGCAACAGGACGAGCCACGCCGGCAACCTATCAATCGGTGTGGTCAAGGTCGATCCCGGCGGCATACACACCGGCGGCCACCGCGAGCTCCATCGCCGCGGCGCGCATCAGCATCAGATCGCCCGAGCCCTCAGCCTCCACGAGCCCACGCACACGTCGCCCGATCAACGCCGGCGAGCCGGTGATATCGGCCTCGACCAGCAGGTCCGTGAACTGCTGGCCGACGTTCAGCCTGGCCTCGCGCGCTTCCTCCGAGCGCTCCTTCCACTCCTGCGGCTCGTCACGCGGGACGCGGTGCGACTTCGTGCGTGCGCTCATATCAGCGGTTCCTCACCGAAGCCACCGTCGTAACCGCCGGTGCCCTGGCCGAACGCTCGATCCAGGTCCGTGCGCGTGAAGCCGATCTCCGCATCCGACACGGGGCGATCTTCGAGCAGTTCCCCGGCCTGCTGGCGCATCCGCAGCATCTCGACGGCCACAAGATCGTAGACCTCGGCGTGCGCATAGTCGTCCGGTCCCTGCGACACGTAGGTGCGGATCACCTTCTCGCGCTTGTTCAGTTGCGAGCGCCGGCGCGGCGCCATCAACTGCTCGACGTAGCCCGGTGGTGGCTGTCGCAGCGGGATATTGCGCAGCAGCCGAATCCCGTCCATCATCGCGTCGATCGCCTCCGTCCGATTGACGCGCACGATGTTCTCCTGATCCTTGTACCTGAAAGCTGCCTCCTCCGGTCCTCCGTACTCCACGAGCGCGCCACGGCCGGGTAGTTGCGCACACAACCCGCGCGCCAGCCGCCGCTCCGGGTTGGCGTCAATGCAGAAGAACGTGACGCGCATCCTCACCAGCAGATCGAGCGCTTCACGGAAGCTGCCCACCGTGCCGATCCACAGCGCATAGCGGCCATCCTCGCGGAGCTCCGACACGCGCACGTTCAGATCGCGCTCGCTCGCCACATCAATCCCGGCAGTCCTGAAGATGCCCGGCCCGTACTTGACCGTCTGCGTCGCTTCACCGCCGTGCGAGCACGCCGCCAGAATCGCCTCTTCATCCAAGCTCGTCTCCGTCGGCGCATAGGCCAGCCCCAAATCGTTGTTGTAGAACGCGATCACCTGCGCCGGGCTTGTCTGCCTCGACGCCTTCACCATCTGGATCAAGTCGCAGCGCGGCACGATCAGACGAGCCACGTGGTAGCCGCGCAGCGTCGAGTCGGGATTGGTAGCAATCCACCTGCCGCCACGGATCACGGGCTCCAGTGACGCCTCGCACGATCGGCAACAGCGCCACGCCTCTTCCACGTCGAGCGCCGTCTTGTACTCGTCGCGCCCCGGCTGCTGCACGCCCTCGACGCCGGGGTTGCGCCAGCGCACGTTCTTCCACCAGTCAAGCGGCTGCTCGTCGCCGCACTCCGCGCAGGTCACGTGCCACTTGCGCTGATCGCTCGCGCTGAAGTATTGGTCGATCCCCTCACCTGGCCCGGTGGGAATCCCCATCCGGCGCACGCGCGGGATGCGCCCAGCCTGCCGGGCACCCGTCAAGCGCCGCTCGATCTGCGGCACGTTCGCGGGGTCGAGCTCGTTGTACTCATCGAACGTCACGCTGTCGGCGTCCACCGACTGCGCGCCGGCGCGGCTGTTGCTCCCGCGCAGGTACAGCCACCCGTTGCCGATGCGCTTGAGCTCCTTCTTCCGCACGAAGCCCGCGGGTATCTGCGCCTGTAGGAAGTCGCTCGCTTCGATCGACGGCTCGATCCGCGAGTCCCCGAAGTCGGTCACGTGGTCGGCTGTCGGGAAGATGTAGAGGCTCGTGTCACCGAACTGCTGTGAGCGCCGCATCGCCCACCGCCACGCCTGCGTGCTCATCCCGACCTGCGTGGACTTGATGAAGATGCACTCCTCAAGTTCGGCCACGTCGTCGCTGTAGAGCTCCGTCAGATAGGGGAAGTCCTCGAAGTTGAGCACCCCAACCTTCGGCTCTGGCGCGAGCAGCGACCAGTCCATCATCGACCGGCCCTCCGTCGCTCCCGCCTGCGCTGCTCGCTGCTGCTGACGCTGCGCGACCGCGCCTCTGAAGCCTGTCTCGATCACCGCCGCGGGAGCCATCACCGCAGTCTATGGACGGCCTCGGAGCGCTAGTGCTTCGTGAACCTGATGACGCGCGCGTTGCAGTTTTCGACGGGTGCCAGCGCGTCGATCAGCAGCAGCGTGGACGCCCGCGACGCTGCTACCTGCTGCGCGCTCGCCGGGTGTTCCCTCACAGCCACCGCAAGCAGATGGTCGAGCGCCGCGACCGTGTGTGCGTTGCGCGTGTTCTGTTCTTCACAGGAGAGCAGGATGCTCGCCTTGCGCGACGATTCGATTTCGTGGATATCCGTCAACGCTTGGCTGTACGCGAGGATCGAGAGCACCACAGCACCCACAGTCAAGACGCCGACAATGAGGCTCAGCGAGCCCACCAGGATCGAGAGCCACGGCGGCCTGCCCGCCTGCTCCTCGTCCCTCTCTCCAAACGCATCGGTCACGGGTGAGCTCCTGACGCGAGAATGGTCACGAGCGCCGCGACCAGGGACGCGAGGATCGTCCCAGCCAAGCCAAGCAGTGCGAGCCGAAGCGACCGGCGTTCTTCGGACTGGCGCCGCGTGTCGTCGCTGATCCCCGCCTTGATTTCCTTCACGGCCTCGCCAACGTCGCTCACGTCCTGCTTGACGCCGTTAACGACGCCCTCCAGCCGCACGATGCTCGTCGCCAACGGCAGAAGGTCTTGCACCTGACGCCCGAGCGAACGCAACCGCTCATCCATCGAAGCGTTGTCGCGTTCGAGGCGAATCAGGCGCGTCTCCGTGGTGTCCGGTGCCATTGGGAGGCAGGTTAGCCCAGCGCAGAGAAGCCAACCCCGGAACGACGAGAGCCCGCCACACTGGACGGGCTCCCATCGGGACGGACAAGCGGAGAACGACCCCCGCGCGTCAGCCTACACCTTCACGCTGCTACTGACCAGCGGAGCCGAACTCCTGCTGCCAGTTTTCAGGTTCCTCTTCGGTCGCGTAGCTCATGTATCCGCCCGGCGTCATCGCCGGCACCGGCGCCGTGAGCACCTTCCCGTAGTCGTACTGACTCGGGTTGCTCGTCTGTTCGTAACCGAAGTAAGCCGGCAGCGCGAAGTTCGCCACTTCGACTTCCCCGATCTTGTAGCCCGAGCTCTGCACCGGATCGCCAACCTCCACGATGTAGATGCGGCCTTCGGACGGCTTCTTCACCGTCCGCACTTCCTTGACGACCTGCGGGTCCACCAGCGCCTCCAGCATCTCGTGAGACGCCACTTCGCTGCCCTGCACGCCGTCTTCCTGGCTCGTCTTGACGAATATCTTCATCAGCGGGATTTCCGGCGCGTCCGCCCGCAACCCGCGACTCGTGCGGTTGCTCGACTTCTTCGGGCCGGTCGGCGCACCCGTCTTGTCGAACGCCTCGTCTTCGTGGTAGCCGAGCGCGCCTTCCTGATCGCTCGTGTCGAGCAATTCCATGTGCCACGTGTCCGCAGGGATCGCCTCGTCTTTGGCGACGAACACCACCGCCGCCGCCGGCGCGGAGAGCCCCTGCGTCACCCAACACGACGAGTTGTAGTCCCTCGTCGCCTGCGTGTTCAGCGCCTCCACGATCGCCTCGGCCTCGGTGTCCGTCAATACCGTGGAGAGGTTCTGCACGCTGATCGTCACCGGGTCCAAAGCCTCACCCGATGCCCTGCTGTCGTTGCCCGTCTCCGTCGCCGTCTCAGTCATCGCCATCGTCTCCGTCCTGCGCCTGATCGCCAAGCGCGTCGCTTTCGTCTATTTCGCCGTCCGCCAGTGAGTCGCCAGCCTGCACGTCTCCCTCGGTCAAACGGTCGTCCTCGTCTCCGTCCATCGTCAATCCTCCATACCGTATTCGTGCGACCCCTCGCGCTCGGCCGCCTCGACCAGCACCATCTCCAACTGCGCGAAGAAGCCTTTGACCGTGAAACGCGACGCCTCTGCGGCGTCGCCGTCGTCCACGGTGCTCATGTTGCCGTTCTCAGCGAAGATTGCGAGCGCACCGTCCACCAGTTGCTCCACGGTGTTGAGGCGCGTCTGCATCTCCTCTGCGGTGGCGTTGCCCTTGCGTGGTGGCGCGAGGCGCGCACGAATCAACCGCAGCATCGCCTCGACGTGATCGCCGGCGCGTTCGTCGGCGTGCCGCTCGCCGGCGGAGCTCCCCTCGTCCCACGCCCGCGCAAGCGCGCTCGCGTGCTCGCGCTCAGCCACAAGCGCCTCGCTCTCGCGCGCACGGTAGCCCGCACGCCAGTTGCGCTCCGCGATGTGCTGCAAGTCGAGCGCGTGCAGTCCTGACGGCTCGGGCATCGGCATCCGTCCGCTGTTCGACGCTGCAAGCGCGTCCATGCCGATGCGCTCGTAAGGGCTTATATCCGCCGGCGGGACGCGCTCAGCGTAAGGATTCCTCGGTGCGTTCACATCAACCTCCAGTGCTCGGGTATGGGCGGGAGACTACACCGCGAAGCGAGTGTCGGCTGCTACCCACCGACACCCAACTCCGCAGCTTGGGTGAAGCCTACGCCGCCGCCGCGAACGGGTAGCTGAAGGTGTCGATCGCCGGCGTCACCTGGCCGTCTTCATCGACCCCGATGTACTCGCCGCTGACACCCGACTTGCCGACCACCAGCCGCAGGAAGCCCCACCCCTGATCCTCACCGAACTCGAAGGTCGTGTCGCTCGTGACGGCCATCCCGTCGTGCGCTTCCTTCGCCAGCTTGTGCAGGTTGTGGTAGCCGCTCGCGCCGATCACGAGATACGGGATCGTGACGCCCCACGCCTTGCGCTCAAAGCGCTGATAGTCGTGGACGTGGCCGCTCACGATCAACTGCGGGCACCGCTTCGCGCTGTCGAACGCCTTATCCAGCAGTTCGCCCATGTGGATCGAGCCGCCGTGCATCGCGTCGCACGAGTAGGGCGGATGGTGGAGCGCCACGATCAGCGGCCGGTCAGTCGGCGCCGCGGCGAGCTCCGCCTCGAACCACGCCTGCTGATCGGCTTCGACCTGGCCGCCGCTCGGGACGTTCGTGTAGAGCCCGATGATCGTGAAGGCGTCGTCCTCCAGCGTCCAGTAGACGTTCGGCTGCTGCACCGTGTCCCGGTTGAACTCCGCCATCTCCGGCAACAGCCGCGGCGCCTGCTGATCGCACAGGTACTTCACGAACGCCTGCAAGCTCGCTTCGCCGTCTTCTTCGGGATCGCCGTCGTGGTTGCCGGGAATCCCCACGATCGTGCGCAGGTAGTGGGCATACGCCTCGAAGAACTGCGGCGGGTATTCGCCGCCTGCACCATTGAAGTAGACGAGATCGCCCACCGAGTAGCACAGCGCGACCTCCGGGTGGTCAGTCAGATCGGCCACCATCGCGGCGGCCACCGCTGCCTGCGGCTTCGGGTTGGCGATGCCGCCGTGATCGCCTATCAGGTGCAGCGTGCGCGTCCCGCTCGACGGCGCAATGTCCAGCGCGGTCGTGCTTAGCCTGTACGGCGCTGCTCCTGGCGGCGTCGGCAACGGTTGGAAGGTGTAGACCTCGCGCGCGTCGGCGGTGCGCTGCGCCTGCTCGCTCGCGGTCCTCGGCTCAATGCCGTCCCTGCGGGTCATAGCGTTCTCCTCATGCTCGGGTATGGACGAGCAGATTCAACCGCTGGCGTCGGACGTTCCGCCTCCGAACGCAGGGTGCGGATGCTGCTTGTGGACACGGCAGATCGGATGGCCGTGCTCAGGGTCAGGATGCCCCTTGCGCCAGCAGCCCTTTTCGATGCAGTTGTGATGATGCCACCACGTCCCCAACGCAAGCGCGAGCGCCGTCAGCCGAGAGAGCCATTCGTTGATGATCCCCGCGATGCCGCTCCAGAACTGATAGCCGAGATTCTTCAGCGGGTGCCACAGTTCACCGAGCCAGAAGTGCGTCCAGCTTGCCCCGTTCATGCGTAGAGGATTCCGCCTCGATCAGACGGCACGCCTCACACACCCGGCCTGTCGGCGTCGTGGAGCTCCGTGCGCGCACACGCCCCTGCTGACGCCGGTTGCACGCCAATACGAGCACGCCAGCCTCGACGCTCTCCAGGACGTGCCAGCACCGGCCGCCCTTCCACCGGACCCACTTCATGCGCCGATCGTGACCGTCCCGAGCTCGCGCAGCACCGCCAACAGATCACCACACGGGTTGAATCCCCAGCCGAGCGTCAGCCGCTTGCCCTCCGTGTCCCTGCAACCCTCCGGGTACACCACGAGCTCAGCGCCCCCCTCATAGCGTTTCGCCAGCCGCACGAGCGTCGGCATCACCGCCTGCACCGGCGCGTCCTTCGGAACCTCCAGCCAAATCTTCACCACACGACGGTAACGCCAGTTAGCGATCTCTCGTGCGACCGCGACCGCACCCATCAGTACGAAGTCGAACGCGACCACACAGCCAAACACCAGCAGCGCCATCGCTGCACGATATCCCAGCCGCCCGTCGTCAGGAGTGCAGAAACTCCCGCAAGATGCGGGCGCTACTCAGTCGCCGGCGCCAGCGCGATCCGGGCAAGCACATCGTTCACGCGCAGCACCATGTACTCCACCGCCTCGACAGTGATTTCAGCCCCGCCGTACTTCGAGAAGACGATGGTGTCGCCCACCGTCAGCGGTGGCGGGTCCTCCTCGGTTTGATAGCCAGAGCCACGCCCGGAAAGGGGCGCCCCAACCTGCACGGCCGCCTCGGGACCGAGCGCGACCACCGTGCCGCGTTGCGGCTTTTCCTTCGCCTGCTCGGGCAACACCACGCCGCCGTCCGTGACCTCCGGGTCCTCGATCACGGTCACAATGAGCCGGTCGTTCAGCGGTTCGAGCATTACACAGCCTCCCTCACGATTTGTTCGTCAGCCGCGACGATCGCCGCGAGCTCCTTCTCCACGTCGATCGAGCGACCTTCCACGACGCCGATCCGCACGCGCGTCAGGCTACCGATCACGGCGTCTATATGCGCGACGAGCGTGAGCGCGTGGAGCTCCACGGCCTTCGCGCGCTCCGCCTGAAAGAGCATCAGCAGCAGGTCCAGGTCTGCGGCGCCTCTTTGCGGCGCACGCGGGCGCCTGGCGTCCATCCACAGCATCGCACGGTGAAACCCGAGCCCGAAGCCCGCAATGACCGCGAGAACGATCCACAGGACTGTCACAGGCGAGCGTGACGCAACTGCGCCTGCGCAATGAGCTCCTGCTTGCGCTCCTTACCGTTCGCGTGTCGTTCAGCCGCCGTTTCGAGGCGATCAACACCGCAGGCATCCGCACGACCGAGCAACGCCATCAGCGACGCGCCGAGCACCGGCGCGATCAACTGCACGAGCAGCACCACCAGGACGGCGGCGAGCTTGAACACCTGCACGAGCACCCACACCACCGCCAGCACAGCCAACAGCGGGAGTGCCCACCATCCACGAACTGCAACGCCAAAGAACATCACGATCTCCTTCGCTCGGGGTACACCACAAACGATAACAGCGTTACCCGTCGCGTGGGCTCAACTGGACGGATGACGTAGACGCTTAGCGATGCACTCGAAGCACACGTGATCCAGTCGAGTGGGGACAGTGTTGCCCGGCTGCATCAGCCGCATCACGACGCCTTGCCGTGGCACCCCGCAGTTATCGCACCGCGCGATCCTGCCCAGCCCGCAGTCGATATACGCCTGCATCAGCACGTCGCGCTCCACACGCTCGCACAGCGGGACTCGATCAAGCGCGTCGTTCAGCCAGCCCTCCGTCTGCTCGGCCTCGTCCGCCAGCGTCTCCGACGCGAGCGCGGCCTGCAACAGCGTCAGCGAGAACGGCATCCACGCCTTCGGCCATTCCTCGCGGAACGGCTCGCTATGCAGCGGGCAGCACACGCGCCCGATCGTGAGCTCGATCTTCGGGCGCGGATCGTCCAGTTCGTCCTCGGCCATACGCTCAGTCTCCCATACCGGGCGGGAGCTCTCCCCCCGCGATCCAGGCGCGTGCTTCCTGCAAATCCTTCAGCAGCGCGTCGAGATCGGGCACCGACGCCTCGACGTGGATCGCCTCGTCATCCGATGCCACGATCAGCCCGACCGACCGCACTTCCGGCTTGTCGTTGTCGTGTTGCGACTTGAGCAAGACGACTATCGCCTTCGGTTCGAGCTTCACCAGGACGCCCTCTTCGGCGCCACGCAGACGATCATGCGAGCGCGGCCAAGGACGTTTGCCGCGAAGCGGCCTGCTCCACGCGCGCATCAGTCACCCACCACGAACGGCGCCGGCTGCTCGTGCTTCGGCGCGAGCTCGTCAGCCTCACGCCGGCGCTCGATCGCACGCACACGCGCACCGTGCGCGCTCGCTGCCCGCGACTCGACCTCGCGCATCGCGTATTCCTGCTCCTTCTCCGCTTGCGCCTCGGCCTCGTCAGCATCGGCACGGATACGCTCGCGCACAGCGCCCACGTGGTCGATCACGCGCGAGTGCGTGCCCGGGCGGTGAACCTTGGCGACGGTGCGCGCGAGCTTCAGCGCCTCCTTCGCGCTCACGTCCTGCTGCGAGCCATCCACGTACAGCCGCCAACGCCCGAACTCGTGGCGCAGCTTGACCTCCATGCCGGGGAAGTCTCCGGCGTCAGCGCTCATCCTCGTGCGCGGATCGCGGTGTCCAGCGAGTCAACAGCACCACCGGCGTGCCCGACTTCGCCGGCGAGCATCAACGTCGCCGCCAGCCTGCCGAGCTCCGCGTGACGCACCGACTCCGCACCGCTCGTCATCAGCCCAGCAGCCATGTGAGCCTCAGCGAGAGCTCCCCATTCACGGCGCTCCGCGAGATTGCGGAACGTCTCGTAATTGGGGATCGCGTGACCGTGACCGCCACGGAATACCTCCATCGCTGCGTCGATCCGCTGATTCGTGCCCGCCGGGACGGCACCTTCGCCGCCGAGTCCGACGCCGACGATCATCGCCTGCTTGATCTCGTCGTCCGTGTAGAGCTTTGTGCTCATCGCTTCGTCTCCCTTCTTTCCCACCACAGTCGGATCACGAGCAGCACGAGCAACGGCACCACCACGAACGCCGGGAAGGCGTAAGCGCTGCGATGCGCCGACGCCCACGCCAGCCCGAGCATGAACACCGCGCACATCAGCGCGAACCACGGCCACGACCATCGCCCCGTCATCAGTGGCCGTCCTTTCCCGGTCCCGGCCCGAGCGGATCGTCCACGATCCCACCCGACGCCGGCTCGGCCAACTGCTCCACCAGCGAAGCACCGACGCTCTGCGACAACGACAAGCCCTCGGCCATCGTCAGCATCGGCGGGTCCTCGTCACTCTGCACCACCAGCTTCGCGTTCAGCAGGTGACGCACACTCTCGCGCGCTCGATCGACATTGCACATCGCCACCGACGCCAACTCCTCGACCGTCACCGGCCTGTCGAGCTCACGCAGCCGCTTATACAGCCTCCCTGGCAGTGTCCGTTCCTCGATCAAGTCAGCCGTGATCCTCCTGGCCGCCTCCTGCTCGTCGGTTATCTGCGCCGACTGTTCGCGGTGCTGATCGCGGAGCTTCGCCATCGCCGCGATCTCGGGCTTCGGCAGACGCCCCACCATCACCTGCGGCAAGTGCAACCACAGCAGCATCGAATCACCCACGCCTCCGAGCGAACTGATCTGCGAGCGAAGCTGCTCCTGCTGGCCGTCCGGCTCATGGAACGCGGTCACACCACCGACTGCGGCCAGTATGCGCTCGAACGACTCCTGCGACCTCGGCTTCAGAAACAACGACGGGTCCAGCACGTCCTCGCAACCCTGCGGCGCTTCGATCGTCACGCGCACCGCTCCAGCGAGCCACGTCTCCACGATCTCGTCGGTGTTCGGTCCTGCCGCCGTGAGCAGTTGCAGCGCCCACGCGCGTGCCGCGTCGGCGTCCACATCCACATCGGTCACGACGCCGATGCCGTCCTTCTCAGTCCTGATCGACCACTCCACACGGCCGTCCTCGGCACGCACGGGATCGGTCATCTCCAGCTTGTCCGCATCCATCGCCTACTCCTTCGCGCTCGGGTTACACGAGAGAGTAACAGCGTTACCCGTCAAAAGTCAGGCCCGTCGAGCCCACCACCACCGAAGCGTCCGTTCATCCCCTGCGACAGTTCGCGGCCCATCCGTGACAACAGCCCACCGAGCAGCGGCGATGCCGACGCACCATCCACCGGACTGCGGCCTTCCTGCTCCCAAATCTCGCGCACGCCGGCTTCCTCAGCAGCGCTCAGCTTGCGGACATTGTGGCCCGTGCTCGCCTCGTGACCGTTCGCCTGCTCAGCCGACCCGATCAACTCGCAAGCCGGACAACACCACAGTTCGACGGCCTCCATCAGCGACCCCGCGCGAGCGCCTTCTGCTGCGAGATCACGTTGTCCATGACCATCTTCGTCTGCCGCAACGCCTCCTCCCGACATTCGACGCACAGCGCGTCCACCAGGCGCAGCGCCTCGATCGCCACACCCTCGATATCGCCGCTCACAGTCACGACCGTCTGCGAGCGCATCACCGTCACCGCCGGGGAATCCGGCTCACCCACGCTCACGGTCACAGTCACGGTGTCAGGCATCCGGCTCATCCTCCTCGCTCGCACGGACGATGCGCTCAGCGACCGCCAGCATCTTCTCCCGCTCCCACGTCCTGACGGTCGTGATCTCCTGGAGCTCCCTTTCGAGCGCGTCCGCCGCTCGCTCAAGCCTGCTCTGATCCACCATTCCCTGTCCTCCCTCAGTCGAAGCCCGCGGCCAGCAGCGTAGCGACCGCATCATCACGCAGAAGCCGCCGCTGCTCCGGGCGCGCGTCGTCCAGCGTCTCGTCATCTTCGATGCTCTGCAAGCGCCTACCGAGCGTCACCGCCCCAGCGTTTACACGAGCATCAGCCTCCGCGATCACCCGCGCAGCGAGCACGAGCCGCAAGATCAACGCCAGCCGCTCCACTAGACGACCTGCTCCATGTAGCGCGTGACCCGCGCGTGCTCCATCGACTCCCGAATGTACGGCCGCCACGGCGGCACGCTCGCGCGCCGGTGTGTCTCCTGCACAGCCCACTTGCGCGCCTGATCGGCCGACTTCGTGCCACCAGTGCGGTACTCCAACCGCGCGATCTCATACCGGATGCCCGTCTTCGAGACGATCGTGTGCGCCTCCACCACCACGTCCCACATCGGCACGTCGCGTGTGAGCAGCGGGTTGTTGCTCACCGCAGCGTCCGCTCCGCGAGCTCCGTCCCGCCGGCGCACAGCAGCACGCCAGCGATGATCGCCCACCACGGCGCACTCACCCACACGCCGATCACGAGCATGGTCACGGCTGCACCCACGATGTTCTTCACGCTGCCACGACCTCGATCCGGTCGCAGTCGTGCGACGGCTTGATTTCCGCGTTCAGGTAGCCACCCACGCTGTCGGCCTCCACGAGCTCGGCGTGCTGCTCTTTGCGGACGGCGGTGTAGCGGTAAATGCGTCCCACGCTGCCATGAAACTCGACATAGAGATGACCCAAGTGAGGCGGTTTGCCTTTCACGAACGGCCCGACTTCGCCGCTCTGCACCCACGCCACGCGCGCCACGTTGCTCGACTCGACCTCCTGCCACGGCAACGCCTCAACGTCGCTCGCGTTCATTCGCTCCGCCATGCCAACCTCCTCGCCATCACCATTGCCCGGGCAACTACTCTCGGCCTCGCTCGCGCAGCCAATCCGAGAGCTCGTCGCGGAGCTCTCGGACCTCGCGCGCATCCAGCACGCGCTTCCCATCGTCAGCCACGCCAACGCTCAACTCCAACGCCGGCGAGCCGATGCCCGTCGTCGTCTCCGCCACCCTCAGATCACCGATCATCAGTCGATCAATGCTCATCGCGTCGCCTCGGCCGCGAACTCGCTGCGCGCCTGCTCCAATATCTCGGCCACCACGTCGATCAGTGGGCGCGGCGTCGGCGTGTGCAAGCTCGCCGTCATCAGCGTGTTGTAGCGAGCGATCAGCGGCGAGTGCATCCCTCGGCACGGCACGGCGCCCGTCGCCGCCTCCTGATTGTCAGCGCGGATACCTACCCACACAGCGCAGCCGCACTCGATTGACGCGCGCCACCGGCAAAGCAACGTCGGCATCCCCGCCTGCGACAACACCTTCGTCTCCGGTGTGAAGTCCTCGACCTTCATCGCTCACTCCCACGCGATGACGTTCGCGGCCAGCATGAAGCGCACGTCCCCGATGTTGATGCCGCGCCCGTCCGTGTAGAACACCGTCGCGCCAGCCTCGAACGGCACGAGATGTTCCGGTGCCTCGCCAACCTCGACCACGACCGCGCTGACGACCTGCACCGGCGGACCTCCGCCAAGCATCTCCACGAGCGGATGCTGGCCTGCTGCGTGGACCTCACCACACACCGAGCAGGGCTTCTCCTCCTTCGGTTCAGGGATCGGGACGACCGCGATCCAGCCGGGCATCGGGTGAGCGTGCGCAATGCCATCAGACGCCCCCCCCCCCCGACGATCTAGGCATCACAGTCGCACCGCGCGAGCTTCGAGCAGCGGCATCTGCATCCCCACAAGGTTCTCCGCGATCAACCGCGCAATCGACGCTGCCCGCGTCAACGGCCCGAGCGGATCATCACCACTCGACGGCGAGCCCTGTCCGAGCTCGAAGTTGACCAGCACGGTCCCGTCGTCAGCCGACACGATCGGGTGATCTCCAACGTCAGCGAAGCGCCTTGTCGGACGCCCGTGGAGCTCCATCGTGCCGAGCAGCGCATCCATGACCGAGCTCGCCGTCAGCCCGTCCACCGCAACCATCTTCACCGTGCAGTCCCACCGCACAACCTCGTCCATCATGGCCTCCTATCGCTCGGGTCAGCGTAGGGTAACAGCATTACCCGGCGGAAGGACGGCGCGGCTCGATCAGCACGCGATCCGCGAGCCCCAGCCGCTTCACAGCCCACGAGTGTTCATACTCAGCGCCGGCGCCGGACTGCTCCTCGAACCTGAACGTCGAGAAGCGCACGACCATCGGACAGTGCCCGCGCTCCCACGTGCAGGGCTCACCCTTCGGTCCTCGCACCGTGCAGTAGCGCGCGCTGTGCGTCGCTCCACCGATGCCTGCCTTCCATCCCAACCTGACGAACGCCTTGTGTCGCAGGTTGCCGCGCATCGACCTGTCCGTCAGCCACGACTTCGCTTCGAGCGTCACCGACTGCACACGCCCTTCCTTACTCATCGTGTCCCGCGGCCACTGGAGCAGCACACACCACCACCGCCAGCGCCCACGTGCCTGCACGCGCACGCGCACCATGAGCTCGCGGTGCTTACGCCGGCGTGTGCTCCACGGCCCACGCATCTCGACCTTCAGGCGCCGTGACAGTGCTTCCACTTCTTCCCCGACCCGCACGGACACCGATCGTTCCTGCTGACCGTCTTGCCGGTGCGCGGATCACGCCCAAACGCGCGGCCCTGCGTCTCGCCCTCACACGAGCGTCGGAACGTCGTCGTCTCGGGATCGTAGACGTACCAGCACACCACGGCGTCGAACGGTGGCCGCTGCTCCCACGCATCCCACACACCGCTCGGCTTCTCGCAATGCGCGCACGTGCCGCCACCGTCGAGCACCGTCTCCAACAGCCGCAACGCCGCGCGCAACGGGTTGAGCGCGCCTGCTGCCTCGAACTGCCAGCCGTCGATCGTTGGGAACTCAGCAGCCACGAGCCACAGCGTCGGCTCGTCGTCATCGTGATAGCGGACCTGCACCTGCTTGGCGCCAGTGCGGCCGATCAAGTCGATGCAGGCAAGGAAGCGAGGATCGCCGGCGTCGGTCATCCGTGGCCCTTCGGCGTTGCGAGCTCCAACACGACGACGCCAGCGTGCATGTGCCCACGCACCACCGGCACGCCTCGCCGGCGTTCGTGCTCTACCTGCGCCGCCACGATCGCGTCGCCCTGTCCGTTCTGCTCGACCTCGCGCAGATACCGTTGCCATTGCTCCAGGCCAGCACGACACCGCTCCATCACTTCGCGCACGTAGTCGTCGGTCATCCGCCGAGCTCCATGCGCAGCCCGTCGATCCCGTCACCGATCATGCGCTCCCAGCGCGGCTCGCCTGCGCTGTGAATGAACTCAGCGGACCAGTTGACCAGCGCTATACGCTCACCCGTGACGCTGCTCTGATGCCCCATCACGTTCCGCACGCGCAGTTCGACCATCAGTTTGTCCGGCAAGTCGGGTGCTTGGCGCTCGACGCGCATCAGCACTTGCCACTCGTACAGCGGCGGGATCACGTCCAGCGCACGCTCGAACACCGCCGCGGCGAACGCGCCCATCCGCTCCAGCTTCAACCACTCCTGCACGACTACTCGCCGGCGTTCGCTGCGATCTGCCTGCGCACAGCATCGCCGGCGCACTCCAGCATCCCGACCATCTCCCACAGCGTCACGTCGCCGCCCTGACGCCAGAAGATCGAACGGTTGCCGTCCGGGTCCTCGCCACGCACGAGCACCAGGATTCCCTCCGGCGCCCACCCGTCCGGTACTTCGGGATCGTCCAGCGGGACGCCCATCGCGCCCGTCTCCGCGACGTTGATCTTCACGCCACCACCCACGAGCGTCGCCAACGGCACCTTCCCGATCGCCGCGGCCAACGCCGCGCGCAACTGCTTCTCGTCCTTCACCCGCAACTGCGTGACTGGCTTCTCCTGCGCCTGCTGCGTCTTCGTCAGCAGCGTGCGCTTGAACGCCTCCACAGCCTCGTCGGGTAGGTCATCAGCCAACGCCATCTCAACCTCCATCGCTCGGGTATCGCGGGATCGTAACAGCGTTACCCGTCAAGTGCTCGGGGCGGGACTCGAACCCGCACGCCACGAAGGGCAGCCGATTTTAAGTCGGCCGCGTCTGACCAATTTCGCCACCCGAGCAAACGACGACGGGCGCCCCCACTAGAGAGCGCCCGTCGCGTACTGCATCCTCGGAGTGCCGGCCCTTACCAGCGCCGAAGCGCTACTCCAGACCACGAGCTCGGAACCCGTGGCGTCCGGCGATGGAAGATGGTCAGGCCGCCGCGGTGTCTTCACCCAGCGTCTTGACGTGAGCGGCCAGTTCGGTGTCGGCCGTCTTCAAGGACGTGTCCACTTCGCCGGCGAGAGTCGAAAGCTGCGTCGCCTCTTCGTCGGTGAGCGCGCCCTGCGCCTGCTTTTCGAGCAGTCCCTTCAGTTCGGTGAACTTTTCACCGGACTCCTGCACAGCTTCGGCCGCCTGCACGACAATCGCGTTGTCGTCCTTCACGTCCGCGTCCAGCCCTTCGAGCTCCTGCTTGACCGCTTCGCCTGCTGCGTCCATCTTGCGTATCTCCCTTGTCAGAGCGTCGAGCTTCCGAAGGATCGCTCGCTCGCCCGGTGAATAACAGTGGTCGTTCATCTGCGCGAGCCTACACCTTCGAGCGGCATCGTGCTCACAGGTACTCGCCGCTCAAGATCAGGAACTCGCCGGCCGCTGCGCGCCGCTCATCGCGGGTAGAGCTCCGGTCCACCATCGCCCGCGAAGAAGCCTGCAACGGCTCGGGCAAACGCTCGTGTTCGGGCTCGATCACGGGCAGCGGCTCGAACGACTGCATGGCGAAGTCCATCCGCAGCTTGAAGCGCAACTCGTCGTAGTCGAGCGAATACGGATCATCGCTCCTCACGACTGCACGACCTCGGCGTCCGTGACCGGCTCCGTCGCCGGCGGTAGCTGCTGAACGCCCGACCACTCCGCCACCTGCGCACGGAGCTCCTGCGGTGTGATCGTCCCAGCTTCGAGGCGATCGAGCAGCCGATCGAGCACGTCCGCGAGCTCGCGCACTTCGATCAGGTGGCGCATCGTCCCGAGCTCGTGCGGCAGCTTCCCGACGCCCTGCAAGAGCTCGCGTACCTCCTTCACGAGCCGACGCCACTCCCGGCCTGCCGCGACCACCACCGCCTCGTGCTCGCTCGTCTGCACGAGCCCGGCCATCGTGTCGCGCATCACCGTGAGCTCGTTCAGCATCGACTCGATCAACTCCACCGGGTCGCGGTCCAACGGACGCACCGCGTCGCCCTCCTCGACGTGCTTCAGGTAGTCATCGACCACCCGTTCGAGCGTGCGGCGCTGACGACCATCGCGCTTGACGATCTCAGCCCACGGTTGCTTCTCGAACACGCGCCAGTGGATCACCCACCGATCCATCACATTGCGGCGCCACCCGCTCGTGATCTTGCCCTTCACCGGCGAGCGTTTTGCGCGCTTCGAGCTCGCCTTCTTCGCCGGCGGTCGGGGGGATCGCTTCGCTGCCGCGGGCTTTCGTGTCGTCTTTGTGTTGCGAGCCTTCGGTTTCTGCGACGTTGATTCTCGCTTTGCCGCCATGTGTGCAGCGTACACCCGGCGTCTACTGGTATGTGATGCGGTCCAGGCGCTCCGCGATCTGGAGCGGTGCTGTGGGATGCACGTCGAAGAAGCCCCTGCACACCGCCTGCTCGCCGTCCAGCGTGTCGTGACAGATGATCGCGGACTCGTGCGCCTTCGCGCTGTCCACCATTTCGCGCACACGGCCACGGTGTAGGCGCATCAGGTTCCCCGGTCTGAAGATGCACGTCGAGCACATCTCCGCGCACACGTGGACACGACCATCACGGTACGGCGGCGAGCTCACGCCGGCCACGTCACCCACGTCAGGCAGCCCGGCCCGTACATCTCCAGGTAGAACCACATCAGCCACTCCGCGCGCCGCCACTCGAACGTCGAGCCGAACTGGCGCACTATCATCGTGACCTCGATCGGTGTCGCCTCGATCTCGATTCCCTCAGCGTGCATCGCACGTCCCTCCCGCCGGCGGCAACATCAACCGCGGCGCAGGGAGCTCCAACGGCTCCTCGATCGCATCTACGTCCACAATCCCAGCCGCGCGCCGCGCTTGCGCGCTCATCCGTTCGAGGAAGGCGTCCAGCGCGTCCTCAAAGCGCGCCTCCCACTCCACGGGATCGGCGCCCAGCGTGGGCACCACATACCATTCACGGCCGCGCTTACGCGCCAGCACACGCTCACGGTGGCGCCTCGCCGCTGGCCCCCTATAGCTCGTGATCGGCTCCGTCAAGAGCAGCGGGTCCTCCAGCGTGTCCTCGTCCTCGTCGTAGCCGTAGACCTCCGGGTTGCCCGTCATGTAGTCGCGCTGCACGTAGATGATGACGATGCTCAACGGATCGCCGCCGCCTTCTCCGTCAGCCTGAACGTGTGGCCGATCGAGTGCGAGCGCCGGCGTTCGACGTAGCCCTCAGCGAGCGCTTCACGCAGCACCTTCCGCACACGCGGCTCGCCCATCTCCCGACCGTTCAACGTCGTGTGTCGAGCGATCCTGAACGGCTCCGTCCAGCGATCGAGCATCGGCGTCTGCCGTTCCGCTTCGCGCAGCCCGACGATCACCACGCGCATGACGACGTTCATGCCGCGAGCTCCAGCGCACCTTGACCTGGCGCTGGCCGTGGAGCTCCGCTCACGAACCGCAGCCCGTTCTCCAGGTGCGTCTTGCGCCACTTCACCCACTTCGTCCCGTCCACGCTGTCGCAGCCGATCGAGCGCGCATAGTCGATCCGCTTCTTCGAGTTGACGCGGCCCATGTGGACCCACTTGCCGCGCCGCTTCGCCTCGGCCACGATCTCACGGATGCGCGGTCCCAGCTTCTCCTCATCGGTCGCGCAGCCGATGAACAACGCCGCGATCGACCCCCACGGCACACCACGCGGATCGTACTCGCAGCCGTCCTCCTGGATCACGTAGGCGACGGGCAAGCCACGCATCAGGATCGCCGGCGCGTACTCCTCAAACAGCAGGTCCGTCAGCCCAGCGTCACCCACCACGTCGGGCGACGTGACGAACCTGCACCCCGGCACGCCGGCGATCGAGTCCAGCATCTCCTCGAACGCCGCGGCGGCCTCAGCAGTCCAGCCTTGGAAAGCGTCGTTATCCGCAGCCCACGGGATGCCGCGCGCCGCCGTCAAGCGGATGCCGCGATGCTGGCGCGGCTGCACGAGCCGTCCAAGGCACGGGTGCTCGTGTTCGATCATCTGCGCCTCGGCCTGCGTCGCCAATAGCAGCATCAGCGCACCCCCGCCGCGATCTGCTCATCTTCCCAGCGCCAGCCCCGCTCCCAATCCTTGCGCTGCCACAGCAGCGTGTACGGATTCGCGCTCAGCGGCACCTTCCCGCTGACCTCGTGAGCAGCACGAGCGATGGCGCCCACTTCCCACGCTTTCGACGGGTGCGACGGACGCACGCTCATTCCGTCACGTCCTCGCTGAAGCGGGAGCTCGCGTCGAGGATGCCAGCCTCGCGCAGCCGCCGGTCGATCTCCTCCGGGTGTTTGTCCTGCATGTGCGCGATCTCAGCCCACGGGTTGCCCTCCTCGACCTCGAAGCCACACACCGGACACGCGACCTTCGCCGGCGAGCTCATTTCACCCTCGCTGCCAGCCACGCCAGCGCGAGCTCGTGGTCCGCGACCTCTTGATCCGTCGCGTGCGCAGCGTGCGGGTTGGCTCGATCATGCGCGGCGCATTGCTCACAGTCGCGGTGCCAGCCGCCATCACTCAGCAGCTTGCCGCCCACGTGCTCGTCCCATTCTGCGCGGAGCTCCGTGTGACGCGCTTCGAGCTCGTCCGTTGCCTTGGCGGCCTTCGGCTCGATGAACCCGAACTTCGACCCGCACTCCAAGCAGTAGAACTCGAAGCGACGGAACGCCATCGTGGAAATCAGCGGCACGTCGCAGCACGGACACATCGCCATCATCTGCGTGTGGGTCATCGCTCGGGGACCTCCTGTGTCCAACGCTCCTTATGCGCGTGCAGGAGCGCCCGCCCGCGCAGCCCGAACTTCTTCCACCCCTTCGGCATCTCACAGCAGCGTTCGCCCACCGGCGCCGTGCAGCGCGGGCACGCCACGCGCTCGTGACACGTCCGCACCTTATCCACGTTTTCAGCGGCGACGCGCATCAGGCGTTCCTCGGTCGTCTCGGTCATGCCAAGTTGCTCGTGCTCGAAGCTCGTCATTGTGGCTCCAGGGAGAGCTCCATCAGTCTCTCCTCGCTCCACCTGCACGGCTCGACCTTGAACACCACACCGTTGTCGAGCGTTAGCGCGAGCTCCGTCCAGTCGCAGTCAACGGCGCGACCACCACCAGGCGCATCCGGCTCGCCGGCGGCAGCGACGATCGTGCGCCCCACCAGCGACTCAGCGAGCGCGACCAGCGTCGCCTCGCGCTTCTGCTTGACAGTCTCCCGCGCCTTCGCGCTCGCCTGCTCCTGGCGCTCGCGCTCCCACCGGCGCACCTTGTCGATCTCGGCCTGCGTCGGCTTGGCGGTCACAGGCCCTCCCGAATCGTAATGTCCTCGGGCAGCGGTCCCGTCTCCTGCTCGCCGTCGTGGTAGTGGCCGTTTTCGCACTTGTAGGCGATCTGTCCCGGCTCGACGGTCACGCGCTCCATCCCCTCCCGCTCGCGCGTGATCTGCTGCGCTTTGCCTTCGATCGACGGGGCACCGCATATAGGGCACCGCGGCATCGACGGCGCTGCCGCCGCGCGCAAACCCGCGGCCACTTCACCGATCGACTTCCCCTCGCGGTTCGCTATCTCCTGGATCAGCGCGTTCGTGGAGACGAAGAACGGCCCTCCCTCCTCTCCCTGCTCGCGCAGATAGCCGTGATAGGTGTTCAGCAGCGCGAGCGCTTCTCGCAGGCCGGCCGTAGGCTTCTGCTCGTGCCCGTACATCGCGTGCATCGCCGCGCTGTATGCCTGCGGCGCCGGGTGGTTCTCCTCCAGCCATCCCTCCGCTGTCTGCTGGAGCTCCAGCGGCAACGCACGGAACGCTGGCTGCTCGCTAATCGTCCGCAGGATCGCCACGATCTCCACATGCTTCACATCATCCAACGCCATCGGACACTCCTCGCTCGGGTGCGAAGGAGGATAACAGCGTTACCCCTCGGCGTGCAAGCCGACCCGTCTACGCCGCTGCGCGCAGGTCACGCCTGAAGGTCATAGTGACATTCGTAGAAGCTCGGCGTAAACTCGCCGTCGCTGGCGATGCTCAACAGCACGATTTCCCCGTTCGTCTCGACGCTGGCGAGCGCCGACACCGACACCGTATTGCCGTCCCGAACCGTTATGAGCTTGCGCTTCTTCGGCCACACCGCTTCGGGCAGCGTCCCGAGCACCATGTTTTCGCCGGCGTTGGCAAGGTTGATGACGCCACGCAAGTAGACCATGCCGAAGCCGTCCTCGGCGTACTCAGCAGGGTCATAGGGATCACCGAAGTTGGAGCTATTCGTCCCGAGCGGCAGCGCGTTCCACACGAGCGCCGATACTCCGGCTCCCCCTGCGCCCGATCCCGGCGTGTAGCCCACTGCTCAACCCACGTAGGTCGCGCTCACCGCGAGCTCTACTTCGCCACTCGCGCACACCACCCACACCTCTTCAGCCGCGATCGTCGTGCTGTCCCACGAAGCGCCGTGCGCCAACGGGAAGCCTTCGCCCACCACCTTGTCTTCGGCGTCCACGAGCTCAACGCCGAGCGCTGCGTCCAGGTTCAGGACCGTCACGTCGTAGGTGCCCGAGCGAGCCTGACTACCTTCCGGCGGGAATATCTTCACCGCTTCGGTGTGCTTCGCCTTCAGCCGGCGAATCATGGAGCGCCTACGCCGTGCCGGTGGCGATGCCGACGTTGCCCGCAGGCACCACGCCGATGATGCGGAAATTGACCGTGGCGCCGACGCCAGCCCCGAAGATCGTGCCGCCCTGATAGGGCACCGTCAGGAACGATGGCGTCTTTTCGGACACCTTCGCGGGGATGATGTAGGAGTCCACCGTTGTCGCGGCCTCTTCTTCGGTGAAAATCTCCAGGCCGTGCCCTTCACTCAGATTTTCGATCCGTACCAGCGTGACCTCCGGGTTGCCCTGAAAGTCCGCCAGCTTGTGAGCTTTGCCGCTGGCGATGACCGCTGCTGTGCCGGTGACGATCTCCATGAACGGCAGGATATCGCCGCCCCAGGAACGTAACCCCTCAGAACGGGAGCGCGTCCTGCTCCGGCACGGCGGCCAACCGCGCCTCACCCGAGCGCACAGCCTCCAGTCGTGGTGCGAGCTCACGCGCCTTCTCGCGCACGAACACCGCGTCGATCGGGCTCAGCTTGTACTCGGTCAGTGGGCCGCGCATCGCCTCATCCCTCATCACGTGCAGCAGACAGTCCCGCATGTAGCGCTTCGCGCCAGCCTTCAAGCCGTCCTCCAGGTCAGCGAACGCGCGGGCAATATGCCCATCCGGCGGGATGCGGAGCTCCGTCACAGCGCTTCGATCTCCAGGCGCCACACGCTCGCGCCGAGCGGATATGCGCCGTTGATGCCACGGAAGCCATCCTCGAAGGCGCGCTCGTCCTCGAAGCCCTCCCTGCGTGCCTCCTCGTCGCCCACGTGCTCCAGCGGTATCCGCTCGACCTTCAGCACGCGAGCATCCCCCACGCGAGCGATCCCACGGCCGGGGTTGACCGCGAATACCTGGCCGACCTTATACCCGCATTTACCCACCCACCACGGCGATCGGTCGTTCACGTGGTTGCACAATCGCCGCGTGACCGTCTTGCGGCCTTCCATCACCTTGATCGCCAAGTCCTCGCGGAAGATCATGCAGCAAGCACCGTCTCGGCAAACTCGGCTTCAGAGAGACGCCCACCCTCGACAGTGGCGATCCGCGGACCACCACCACCACGGCCGCCAGCCTCGACGTATCTGCTCATCTGCGGCGCGCACCCGGCGCAGAGCAGCACCCACGCCTTCCACTCGCGGCCCTCGTACACGCTGTCGATCTCGAAGCCGCGCCAGCCTTCGCAGCCCAACAGAATCGGTCCCACCACGTCGGGCGCTATCGCACCGCAGGAGTCACACCGCCATCTCATCGTTTGCGGTGTTTAGAGGCGTTCGGGCAGGTGGCGAAGTGCGAGACGAACAAGCCCACCCACGGCTCGCCGCGGCTCGCGGCTTGCCGCTTCAGCGTCTCGATCTCCTGCGCCGACTGGTAGACCGCCACGCCGGGCTTGCCCTGCTGGCGCATCGAAAGCACGATGTTCCCGGTCGGCACGCGCTGATAGTCCACCGGCATCGGCTTCCCCTTCTCGGTGACGGCCCACTCGATCGGAGCTCCACACGATTTGCAATGCGACAAGACGCCCACGCTACTTCACCCCGCCAACTCGCGCACGGCCGCAGCGTCGCTCGCGTGATCGCCGGTCGGTTCGAGGAGTGCCGGGTCAATGCCCTGCATCGCCAGCGACGTGAGCGCATGGTCACGCGCAAGCGTCAAGCTCGTCTCGATTTCGCTGTTGTGCTGCTTGAAGCCGCCGCTGGCGACCATCTGCAAGTGCTGATCCGGCGTCAAGTCCTCCATCAGCTTCAGCCGCCGTTCGACTCTCTCCAGGAGCTCGCCCGCTCGCCGCGCGTGGCCTGCTGCATCCATCGTTCTGCCTCCTAATGCTCGGGTCTGCGGATGGTAACAGCGTTACCCGTCGCCTGCGTCCTTGCGCTTGCCGACGCGCCACTTGTCCGCATGGCCGCGACCCTCCACACCACGACCCTGCGCCTTCGCCTGACGCGCGAACGCCGCACGCTGGCGACGCCCACGCCTGAAGTCCCGCGCCTCCGGTGCAAGTGACCCTCGATCGAGCGTCGTCACCGCCATGCACTCCTTCACGGGCATGGCGATATCGGGACCGAACCACAACCACCCTTCCGGCTCGTGAACCTCCTCCAAGGCCCGATTCCACCAAGGGGGGGGGCAATCTTAAACTCTGCGCACGCCGCCGCGATGCGCTCGATATCGGGTCGGAGCTCCTTCAGCGGACGCCGCGCGTCGCAACGGACACGCTGCGCCCACCTGCGGGCAGCATGTACCGAGACGAAGATCGCTCGACCATCAACGTGCAGTAGACACACCGCGTTCACAGGCCAACCCTCCGGCCGCTTCCAACGGCCGCTCACGGTCAGTCTTCGAGCGTTTCCCGCTCGACCTTCGGCTTCTCCGGGCGCACATACCGCTCGCCCCCACTGAAGCCGTTTGTAGGAGGCGCCTTGTAGTCGCCGGGCTTCGCGTCCGGCGTGCCGGCCTTCCCGGCGTGTGCTTCGATCGCGGCGCGCTTACTGTCGCCGGTGTACTCCCCGACGACCACCCACGCCTCAGTCTCGGTGATCGTGCCCTTCGATCCCAATGCCTCGCGCACGGCCTTCACGTCCACGCTCGTCACGTCGTCCGGCAGCACAATCACGCGCTCGCGCTTCAGGATCGTGCGCCGCGTCGGCGCGCGCTCATCCTCTGGCGCCGGCGGCTGCTTGCCCTTCCCCTTGCCTGCTGTCGTCGTCTCGGCCATCGTCTTCTCCTCGTGTCGTTTTCACCGGCTCCTCACGCCCGCACAGTTCACACCGCTCGACGTGGAAGCCCTTCTCCCGCGGCGCGATCCGCACGCCGCAGCCTGCACAATGCCCGGCCGTGTGGCCGGCAAATATCCACCGCATCCTCGACCCGCGACCGCGGCGAAGATACAGCGCCCTACCCGGTGCCCGCTTGCGATAGCCGCGGCCAGTGAGCGGGTCGATCCACCGCTCATCAGCCGACGCCACCGCCACGAGCGCGCCGTCCGCAGGACCATCCACGCACGGCGCGCGCACCGCTACGCCTGCGCCAACTCCAGCGACTCCTTCAAGCTGTCGAGCAGCGGCGTCTCCACCGGCTGCTCGGGCACCTTGAAGCGCTCGATCCTATCCTCCAGTGCCAGCGCCATCACCTGCTCGCGGAGCTCCAGCGCATCGTCGCGCTGCTCAGCCAGCAGCTTCGAGGAGTCAGCCATCGCGCGCACGAGCTCGGATGCGTGCTCGTACTCCGCCGGCGTCGGCGCGTCCTCGGGCTCCATGACGATCTTCGCGCGCAGCGGGAGCTCGCGCCAATCCTCGGCCCATGCCAGTTGCAGCAGCAGCAGCGAGTAGGAGTCGCCGCGCGTGAAGGGCACGAGCACGCCCGTCGCCTGGCGCTTCGTCTTCGTCCACTTCACCACCAGCGCGCGCCGGTTGTCTTTCATCGCCTGGTAAAGCAGCGCGAGCACCTTCATGGTGTCGGCGCCGTCCACGCCCACGTAGTAGGACCCGATGACGCGCTCGCGCGGTACGCGGCCAATGTCGATCGCGCCCTGAATCTCCATGACCTCCAACTCCGTGATCTTGTCGATGTGCTCCAGCGCATCGGTGCAGTCCACGAACTTCGCGCCGCCGGCGTCCTCCTCGTAGCCCGCGGCAACCCACACACCACGGCGCACTTCGTTCGGCTTCACGACCTGGCCCGAGCCCTCCTCGACCACCACCATCTCGACGGCCACCGAGCCCCTGACGGGCTCCCTCGCGGCCTGCGGCTCAGCGACGCCGGGATCATCGTGGTCAGGACCGGGATCGAGCGCCAGCGGGTCGGGCTTCGCCGGCGCCCCCTTCTCGGGCTCGATCGCAGCGCGCATTTTCAACTCGCCACCATGCGGTCCAGCGCTCCCAAACTTGAGCTCCTTCGCCGGGTCGGCTGTCGTCTTGAGCAACCCGACCGGCACTTCGATCGTGCCCCACTTCAGCGTCGTCTTCGCGCTGATCTTCTTCGGTGCCTCAGCCATCGTGATCGTCCTCCTGCTCGGGTAATAGCGTTACCCACAGGCTAGACGATCCCACGGCGGAACGCTCGTCGGCTACCGCAACCGCTTGGCTGCCACGCGCGCCTCGCCAGCCCACACCGCACAGGCGTGATTGAACGCCGCTGACGGGTACGCATGACGGTAGGGCGGATGCTGACAGTTGTGCCCGTGCGGGTTGGCCTTCGTATGTGCGCCCAGCAGCCGGTCGAGCTCCGCCAAGTAAGCGCGCTCCTGCGCGTGCGTACGTGGCTTCGGCTTCGGCTTCGGCCTGACGTGGGAGAGCGCAAGCGCGCCAAGGTCTTCATCTCGATCGACTTCACCGACACCCGACACGACGCACGTGCCGCACCACTGGCGCAGCTTCATCGACGCGAAACTGAAGCCCGGCAGCGGAGACGCGAGACTGAAGCTCCACTCCGCCGGCCACGACACACCGCACGCGCCGCCGCGATAGGTCCCCGGCGAGCCGTACACGCCGACGATCCAGAAGTGATGCACGAGCACCGAGACGATCCCGCACGCTCGCGGGTACGCACTTGCGACCTCAGCATCCACGTAGGCGCCGAGCGTGATGCGCCGGCGCTCGCTCGCGGCCACGGCGATCAGCGTGTCCGCCTGCGCGGTGCTGCTGTCGCCTTCAGCGAAGATGTAAACCCCGACCTGCATCCCGGCTTCGTGAGCTCCCTGGACCTGCGAGGCGAAGAACGGATTCGAGGCGTGCGCGTTATCTGCGGCCTGCACGATGACGAAGCGGATGCCCTCGCGGTAGAGCTCGCGGAACGCCGGGTGCGGTTGATAGCGCGATATGTCAATGCCCTGCGTGTGTCCGCGCAGCGCCGGCGCGAGCTCCCCGAACTTCGGATGCTCGGGTTTGACGCCGTGGGCTTCAATTTCCTGGCGGATACATTCGCCCATCTCCGGCGGCTGCTTTGGATGACAGACGAACGGCGAGCTCGCCGGCGTCGTCACAGGCGGATGCGCCGCTGGCGCCGAGTGCGTGGTGCTCTTGCCGCACGCGCCGAGCGTAGCCGCGAGCAGGATCAGCAGAAGGGTGGGAAGTCGAAAGCGCTTTGTCATGCAGGGGAAGCTACCCCCGCGTCCAGACAGGTCAGTCAAGTTCGCCAAGGTAGCGAGCGAAGTGCAACCACTCCACCAGCCCGAAGATCGCCGCACCCACGACGATCACCAGTCCTGCCAGCCACAACCACTTACCCATGCGTCAGAGCCTAGTAGCTCGACCAGCGGCCATCCTCAAGCGCCGGCAACTCGTCCAGCGCTTCGCGCAACGCGAGCTCGATCGACTCCGCAGGATCACTCAGCCTGAAGCGGATCGAGCGCTGCGCCACTGTCTTCTCCTCGTCCATATCGTCCAGCCGGAGCACCACCGCAGCTTCGACGTTGCGCGCCATCAGGACTTGCCAGCTTCCCGCGCTGCGATCACGTCACGGAAGTCGTCGGGGTTGCCACCGTGATCCGGGTGAGCATCATGGAGCGCCTGCTTTATGTCGCCGCCGGCGCGCTCGATCAGCACCTTCCCGCGTGCGACATTGCCGCCCGAGCCGATCGTGCCAGCGGGCAGCATCTTCCAACCCGCATACTGCTCGCCGCGGCGCGTCACGCCGTAGCGATCGACCGCACGCAGAGCCTCCAGTCCGAGCGCGATGGCGCGCACGTTGTCCTTCCAATCGGTGAAGGTGGCGATCTCATAGCGGAGCTCCGGCTGGCCTGCCACAGCCATCGCCGTGAAGCTCAGCACGATCCCCGGTGTCCGAGCGCTGCGATCAGCACGCGGGAGCCCGTCCTGGCGAATGTCCTGCTCGCGCAGATCGACCTCCAGCACCACGCGCCGCGCATCGTGCGCCGCAAGCTCCTTTGCCAGCAGCGCCACCGTGCGCGGCCACGGCGCCTTGAAAGGTGAGTAGCGAGTCGGCCCGTTCGTCACTGGCCGTTCAAGCGGCCGGAACGTCACGAGCCGCGCAAGGTCGGCGTAGGACACCGATCAGCCCTGCCCGTTGCGTCGAGCCCTACCGGCCTCTAGCTCATCCTTAAGCGGCCGAAGCTCCTCCCGCACCCACACCTTCCCGCAGTTCAATTCGCCTACCGGCGCCGGCATCCGACCGGCAGCGAGGAGAGCCCATATCTTCGACTTGGCGACGCCTAGAAACTCGGCGGCCTCAGCGACGCCGACCAGCCCCGTCTCGCCCGTGGACTCCTCCAGGTTCTCCAGTGTGCGGCGCACTCGACGCGCAGCCGACACACGCTCCTTCTCGCTGCTCAGCGTTGCGGACAAGGCCGCGAATCCTCCTGCTCGGGTACGCCGCGGATGATAACAGCGTTCACGGTTGGAGGACCAGTTGCGACGGGTCCTCCACGCGCTCCGGCACCCACCGCACACGCTCACTCTCGGGCAGATCGAGCGCCGTCTGAACGGCCCTGCGAGACACCACGATCGTCACGCCCTGGCCTTCGTGCTCGGTGCCGTTCGGCACGGCGTAGTGCTTCTCAGGTGGGCCGCACGTGACAAGCGAGTCGTCCTTGTAGACGATGCCGGTCATGCCGTCAAGCACAGCGCGCAGCAGCTTGTCGGCGTCGGGGATCGTCGTCGGTGCCGCCGGCGCATCGTCTTTCAGCAGGTGCGAGAACTTGCCCGTGCGCCAGTGGCCCTCCGGGCGCTTCAGGAAGAAGTGCGCCTCGACGCGCAAGCTCGTCTCCTCGATCGGTGGCCGTCCAGGTCCCCATGCCTCTTCCGCAGCAGCAGCGATGCGCTTGCGCCACTTCTTCAGCGCAGGGTTGTCGCTCGTGACGTTCACGATCACCGAGCCCTTGCGATAGCTCCCGTCAGCGTTACGGCCACCGCGCGCCATCGGGTAGCCGCGGCCGTCGAGCGGCACGAACGCCGTGGCGGAGCCCTGCGGCTCCGGCTTGCCATCGACCTCGAAGATCAGCAGCCGCTCGTCGCTCACGACAGTCGGCGGTCGCGTCCTCGAACCTCGATCACCTGGCAGTAGCCGAGCAGCCGAGACGCCAACGCCTCCCCGAACGTCTCACCAGCCCACGCCGCGATCTCGTCAGGCGAACGGTTGCACGTCACGAGCAACGGCAGCGGACGCTCGATCCACCCGTTGATCGCCACATAGATCGGCTGCAACGCCGACTCCGTGGGCTTCAGCTTGTCCAGGTCGTCCAGCACGAGCGCGCCCATCGCCTTCTGCGCGTCGATCGAGCGCAGCGCACGCTTGTACTCCGGCGAGTCGAAGCCGCCCCGCAGATCGGTCAGCAGCGCAGCGACGCTCAGCCACTTGAGATGACGGCGCTGCAAGCGCTCCATCGCCGCGGCGGCAGCGATCACCGTCTTGCCGCGCCCGACCGGCCCGTGCAGCAGTAGACCCTTCGGCTTCTCGGCTTCCGCCCACGCACGGGCAGCGTCGATCGCCTCCGCACGCGGCTTGTCGCGCTCCAGCTTGGCGAACGTGACCGACTTCCACCGCTCGGGCACGCCCGACTTCTCGATGCGCCCGACGCGCGCCTCCTCGCGGCGCTCCTCCAGTTCGGCGTCCCAGCGCGCAGCATCTTCGCGGTCCAGGCAGTCCTCGCACAGCACGCGCGTTTTCTTCGCCATCCACCGGCGAGAGATGCGGACACCCACCGAGTCGGCAGCACCCGTGAAGTCGATCGACACGTCTTTCCCGCACTCGCCGCACGCCTTCGTGCCTTTGACGTTGACCTGGCGCCCCGATCCCGCCGAGAACGGCGACACCTGACGCGGCTCTGCTGTCGAGGTAGGCATGGCCGAATCTTCCACGCGCTACCGGACGGCATGGGATAACGCCGTTCACAACTCCTCGTCCCACGGGTGCGTCGCCTTCGTCCTCACCATCTTGCCCGCCGGCGCCTTCGTCGTCTTCGCCTGCGCCCGCCTGCCCTTCTCGATCAACTCGTCCACCTGCTCGCTGACGAGCACATTGCGCGGGAAGTCCTTGCCATGCTCGCGGCGCCACGAGTCCGAGTGCGCGCCGAGCGACGCCAGCTTCATATCGTCCAGCGAGCGCCCCTCGCCGGTGAGAGCTCCGTACTTGCGTGCAAGGTCAGCGCGCGCTTTCGTAGTGCCACCAGGAGGCGTCTGTCCTGTCAACTCGCAATGAGCCGCCAGCCACTCCTCGAAGCCCATTGGCTCGGGGAGAGCCCCTTTTGTTCCCTTAGAGTTAATCGTGGTTAAAGGGTTGGGCGAAGAATCTACGCCCAACCTGCGGTCGTCAACTACGCCCCCAGCGGAAGAAGCTACGCCCCTCGTGTCGTCAGCTACGCCCCCCTCAGCGTCCGGGGGCGAAGGTTCGACGCCCTTGATCGTGTAGACGATCACGCCCTGGCGCGTGCGCGCGGTCGCTTCGATGTGGCCCTCATCTTCGAGCTTGCGGAGCGCCGCCTGCACCGCGCGGCGGGTCATGCGCGTCTTGTGCGCCAGCGTCTCGATCGAGGGGAAGCACTTCGTCCCGTCGTCGTGGCCCACGTCCGCCAGCCCGATCAGCACAAGGCGGCTCCCCAGCGTCGCCTCCGAGTGTTCGAGCACCCACACGATCGCGCGCATACTCATGGGCGCCGTCCGTTAGGCCGGATAGATTGCTGCATGGTCGTCACTCCTCTTAGCGGTGGCAGGGCGGCCGTACTTCTCCTCCCTCGAAGGCCGCCGGCGTTCCTCCCACGCCGGCGGCCTTCACTTCTTCGTCGTCGGTAATCCTACGCCTGCGCGCTCTGCTCGTCGTGACCGAGTAGCTTGGCGATCTTCGCCGCTGGAGCTCCGACTGCCTCCAGCATCTCGACCACCTGCTCCTCGGTGAACATCTGTCCTGCCGGCTGCACATACGTCGGGCGCAGCTTGTGACGGACCTTCGCCCGCACGAGCTTCCGCGAGCCGCCGCTGTCCTGCTCGCGCTCGGGCACGATCTCGACCTTCGCGGGCTCCCACGTCACGAGCACCTGCCCGTTGTGCTCCATATCGAGCGCACCGCCCTGAAGCGGGACCTCCGCACTCATCAGCGACGCCACGTACTCCACGGGCACGTTCGACCGCAGCAGCGTCTTGAGCGTGCGCTTCGGATCACCGTCGAGTGAGCCGAGCGGGAAAAGCTCCTCCTCGGGCTCGGGTTCCTCGCCGTCACGCGCACGCTGCGCGATCGACGCTGACCCATTGCTCCCGTTGGCTCTCGCCGCCCGGCGCTCCGCGAGCTCGTCCTGCGAGAGCTCGCTATCCGGTCGCTTGTCCTTCTCCTTCCCGCCGTCCGTCTCCTTCGCGTCACCATCACGGGTCATCTGAACCTCCTGCTCGGGTTGTTGTTGTCGGGTCCTCCACCAGCCGCTCGAAGTCGGCTGCGAAGCTGTTGATGCGCTCGGTGAGCTCGCGGAGCTCGTCGCGCAGGCGTAGATACTGCGCCCCCGTCCCGTGGCCGTTCCCGTTGCCGTTGCTCGACGCCGGCGCCGGCGTCGCCTCCGCTACAGCAGGGGGGGGGGCGCGCTTGATCGTCGGGTCCTGCGTGACCGTGACCGGCGCGACGCCCCGGCACTCGTCGCACTTCACCTGGCGCGGTGCGGTCGGCTTGAACGTTTCGCCACAGTCCTTGCAGGGCTTCGGCTTGAAGTTGCCCGGCCTGCGCTTCGCCGGCGTGCTCTCGCTGATCTCGCCGCGCGAGCGCAGCAGCGGACGATCAACGCCCATCGTGACCCGTTCAGGCGGCGCGAGCGATGACGACGACGGAAGCTCGGGCGGCTTGCGGAGCTCCTGCTGCACCATCGGCGCGAGTTTCTGCTTGATGCGCTCCAGCGCTGCCTCGGCCTCCGGCTTCTCGACTTTCAGCCAATCCATCACCGCCGAGATGCCATAGCGGCCGTGCATGGTCAAGATGTTGCGGTCGTTCGCGTTGAGGCGATCGACGGCGCGCGAGAGCGCAGCCCTAGCAGCCGTGGACGCCATCAGGAATAGTTCCGTTCGAGGTACGCTTCCGCCCACGTCCCGCACTCGCTGGCGAAAGCGAAGACGGAGCTCGGCAAGCACGCCCGCGGGATGCGGTCTGCGCCCGACGTGTGGTTCGCGTGGACGTTGCGATGCACGAGCATCCCGTTCCGCGTGTCCCACACCTTCATATGCAGCCCGTGGCGGCGCAGGAGCTCCTTCGGGATGATGTGGTGACGCTCAAAGCGCTTGTCGAACACGCTGCTCGCCGGCGCCCGCGTCACCGCACACTTCCCGCGAGCGATCCTGTAGACGAGCTCCCACCATTCTTTAGCCGTCAGCGGTCCCTCTGGCGGCCGTGAGCGCCGTTTGCGGGTCAAACCCTTGCGGGGACGCCCCCGAGCCGCCACGGCGGCCTTCTCGCGGCTCCTGGCGATCCAGGAGCGCACCTTCTCGGGGTCGGCCTTGAGCTCACCGCGTCTCATACCAGCGCATCCTTCCTTCTCGCCCGGCGGCGCTCGCGGTTCGCCTCGCGTGCGCGCTCCGTGGACTCGCGCATCGCGTCTTCGAGCTTGCGCGACTCCTCCGGTGATCCACCGCGATCGGACTCCTCCGGCGTGTAAAACTCGAAGCGCCGCGTCTTGCCGTGCTGGCGCCACCCGAGCACACGCCGACCCTTCGACCAGCGCACCGGCACAGGCCCGTGGTTATCCACCCACACCTTGACGCCCTCCATGCGGTGCTCGCGCACACGTTCAGAGACGGCGATCTCAGCCACGGCGTCCATCGCCTCGCGCTTCGAGGAGATCGCGCCGGCGCCGCGCGACTCCTTCTCGATCGGGCACAGTCCCGGCCGCAGACAGAAGCCACAGTGCTTACCCGGTGACGGATTCCATCGGCCGACCTTCCCGAGCTCGTAGGGCTCGCGCGGCAAGCCCGACGCCACGGCGAGATCGAACTGCTCAGCGAGCACGGCAAGCTCGCGTTCGACCTCTTCCAAGTCCTTGCGGTAGAGCGTGGCCTTGCGAACCTTCGTCTTGCGCACGTAAAACTCGCGCAGCGTCACCCGCTGGATCGCTGGATAGTTGACCAGGATCAACCACCCGTAGAAGCGCTGTTGGAAATAGCCCTGATAGGACAGGTGCGCCTCGTCGCCCTCCGGGCCGGGGTCCTCGCGCGGCATCGGCGGCAAGCCCCACGTGTCCTTCCAGTCGAGCACGATCGCGGCGTCCGGCCCGTTGGCGATCAGCGCATCCAACTGGCCGGTGAGCACGCGCACGGCCTTCTGGCCGTTCGGCAGGTCATAGGAGATTTCGCCCTGCAAGCGGCGCTCCACGTCGATGATGTTCCGCACCGTGAAGCTGTTGTCGGTGGCGAACTTGATCGCCGCCATGCGCAAGTCCTTCAGTTCGCGCAGCGGGACACGCACGATCTCCTCCGGTGGCACGTCGCGCTGACGGCAGACCTCGTGCAGAATCTCAAGCGCCTCGCTCACAGGGATCGTCTCTTCGTCCTGGCGCTTCATCGTGCGCAGACACTCCGCGGCGAAGCGGTGGAAGATCGTGCCCCGCGCCTGCGGCGTGGTGCTCCACCCGTTCGCGTAGCGCAGGTCGAACAACGTGCTCAGCGCACACTCATCGAATGAGCCAAGCAACGACTGGCGCAGCGTGGGGAAGCGCGTCATCACCTGATCCACGTCGATCGGCTTCGCCGGCACTTCGCGGTGGCCCGGCGCGTGCGCGACTACCTCCATGTGCGCCCCTTCACGATGCTCGTGATGCTGCAAGGCGCCAGCCCATACTCCCGCGCCAAGTCCACCGGCCGCTCGTGCTGGCCGCGGCGTCTGATCTCCAGAGCGTCAGCACGAGTGATCTTCACCCGTTCGCCGCGGCGCACGTTCTCGCCGCGCGTCACAGCCTCCAAGTGCGAGCCACGCCGGCACGCACGCTGACGGCACAAGTGATCGACCGTCAGGCCCGCAGGGATTGGCCCATGCGTTTCTTCGTAGCCGAGCCGGTGGCCGTAGGTCACTCGACCCGCGCGGCCACCGACACGCACCTGCTTGTAGCCCTCACGGTCGAGTTTCCCTTGACTGATCCAGCACGGCGTCTTATAGCCGCGGTCCTCGACCACGACGCCGCGCGGTGGTGCTGACGGCTCGGGCACTACTCGGCCTGATGCGCCGCTCCCTCGGCCTCCGGCTGCTCGGCGCTGGCCTGCGCCTCCAGCGTCTCCACTGCGCCAGAAAGCTCCCCCTCCCATCGGGCCAGCGCCTCGTCGTCCTGCTGGCCGAACTGCATCTGGATCGCAGACGGCAGCCACGTATTCGGTGAGAGCTCATTTACGCGCAACACGAGCGGGATCAACCGCTGCGCCCACTCCTCGCTCACGACCTCACGCACAGCGCGTTCGATCACGTCGCGCGCCTGCGGGTCCTCCGCCGGCAGTCCCGCCGCACGCTCGCGGTTCAGGTCCATCTCGCCCTCGACCAGCATCCCCGAGAGCGGCGTGGCCTGACGCACCGACTGACGTTCAGCGGCCGAGAGGATCAACGCCGACTCCTGCGTGCCCCACGGCGTTTCCTGGAGCGTCTTCGCATCGGTCGGCTTGTACTCGCTCAGCGGCGCGAAGAAGAAGCCGCGTTGCTTGCCCGACTCGTCCTCCCAGCACTCAGCCCACGCACCCACGATCGGCCCGCGGGCACTCTCCGCAGGATCGGTGCCCTCCGGCGAGCTCAACTCCAGACCGTCGCCGGGAGTCTCGGTGTAGACGTGCTCGATCGTGCGCGAGCG
>Ga0307478_10000196_pt1 | contig 70012 bp, 33 predicted proteins | sample atmos_gasesECM4C_2_FD_203713 | JGI IMG/M metagenome (GOLD analysis project Ga0307478, IMG submission 203713) | Hardwood forest soil microbial communities from Morgan-Monroe State Forest, Indiana, United States - atmos_gasesECM4C_05 | ecosystem: Environmental > Terrestrial > Soil > Temperate...
GCGCCCTGTTTCACCGCGCGCTCGACCGCGTGCTGGCGGTGCTCGACGGCATGGGCTCGCTGGCGGTCGTGGCGCTGGCCGGCGCGTTCGCCGCCTACGTCGCCTGGCGGTTCGAGCAGCGCCGGCGATTCCTGCGCGAGCTGCGCATGGCGCGCATCTCGGCCGCGGAGCTGGCCGACCTTCTCGCCGGGCCCGAGCCGCCGCTGGTCGTCGACGCCCGCACGCCGGGAGCGGTGGGTCTCGACCCGCGGCACATCCCGGGCTCGCTGCGCCTGGGCTGGGACGAGGTCGAGGAGCGGCTGGCGGAGCTGCCGCGCACCCGCGAGCTCGTTCTCTACTGCACCTGACCGAACGAGGCGACGTCGGCCCGGGTGGCCGGCAAGCTCAGGCAGCACGGTTTCACGCGCATCCGGCCCCTGCTCGGCGGGCTCGATGCCTGGATCGATGCCGGCATGCCGGTGGACGGCGCGATCGAGGCCGGAGCGCGGCTCGCCGAGGCCTGACCGTGGATGGGCGCCCCGGGGGCCCGCAGCCTACCTCGGGGCCGGACCCACGGGACCCATGGACGCCATGGGCGCTGCCGCCGGGGCTCCCGCCTTGCGGCCGGCGCGGTCGACGGTGCGGGCACCGCAGTCGCTGTCCACGGCGCGGCGGGCGGCGGCGAGAGTGCGATCGACGAGCTCGCGGGCGCTGTCGTGCAGGGCCTCGCTCATCTGGACGAAGGCGACGTTGTTCTCCATGTCCTCGGCCGACCAGCCGCGGCTGTGTGCGATGTACGGGAACTGCGGGAACAGGAAGCCGATCTCGGCGAAGAAGCCCATCATCTGCCCGGCCACCGACTGCACGTTGTCCTGGCCGCCGGTGATGATGAATGCGGCGACCTTGTTGCGCAACAACACCCGGTCGCGCAGGGTCACCTGATTCTGGACGCAGTTCAGGCGCTCCACCATCTTGAAATAGAGCGAGCTCGCCGAGCCCCAGCGGATGGGCGTGCTCACCACGATGGCGTCGGCCCAGTGGACGATCCCCTCGTAGACCGCCTCCATCTGGTCGGTCGGGTCCATCTGGGTGATCGAGCAGGGCCAGGTGCAGGCGTGGGCGCTCTTCGAGTAGTAGCCCTCGCAGGCGCGGAAGCGGAGAGCGGCGAGGCGCAGGAGGCGGGTCTCGGCGGCCTTGCCCGCGGCATGGACGAGAGCGGTGTCGAGCAGCGCGTCCGAGGTGGAATAGCGTGGATAGGCGACGTCCATGTTGGTGGTCGAGATCCCGAGCAGGCGCAGGGGCCCGCCGGCGCGCTCGACCGGGCGGGAGAGCGGATGCGGCGGGTGCGGCCGGCGCTGCCTGCGGGTGGCCGGATTCAGGTCGACGAAGAGGTGCCCGTCTTCCTCGCGCAGCTCGTAGCGGGGGACCCGGTCGTCCTCGAAACCCGGCTCGCCCAGTCCGGTGCGGCAGTGGAACTTCCAGTGGTGCCAGGGGCAGACGATGTAGCCGGCGCCGTCGAGCGCGCCTTCGCCCAGCGGTCCGCCGGCGTGGTTGCAGTTGCCGGAGACGGCCCCGAACTGGCCCTCGCAATAGCTCAGGGCGATGCGCGTCTGGTCCACCACGATCTGGCACAGCGGCTGGCGCCTGAGCTCCTCGATCTTGCCGAGGTTGTGCCACCGTGGAGCCTGCGGAGCCTGGTCTGCCATCGTCTTCACCCCAATAGGAGCCGGCAGGCCGCGGCTGCCGACCGCAGGAACGTCTCGACCGCGGCCGCCTGGCCGGCGGCCTCGCCCGCGTCCATGAACCGCGGCGCTTCCAGGGCGGCGCCGAGCCAGCCGTCCATGTTCCAGCTTGCGCCGCCGGGCAACGGCGGCCACTCGGCGGTCTCCGGATGGGGCCATGGAGTGACGTAGAAGTAGGGTTCGGCGCGGCCGGAGTCGCCCGGCACCATCCCGGCCGAGACAGTCCGGACCTCCTCCGCGCCGGCGGGGTTGGCCGGGCTGGCCGGCGCCGGCGCGTGCGGCGCCAGCGTTGCGATGTCGAAGTGGTGCGGCCAGCAGCGGACGGCGGAGGCGCCGGGCCAGGCCGCAGCCCAGGCCGCCAGCGCCCGGTCGGCGTTGGCGAACAGCCTGGCCAGCTCGGCGAAGGCGTCGGCGTCGGCGGCGTCGAAGCGGGCGCCGTCGGCCAGGGGATGTGCCGGCAGCCCCGCCGGGCGCTCGAGCTCGCCGGGCAACCTGGTGCCCAGCAGGTCGGCGAGCCGCGCCGCCAGCCAATCGTACGCCTCGCCGAGAGTGCGGCCTGCCAGCGGCAGCTCGTGCAGGACGCCGCCGCCGGCGTCGAGCAGGAGCAGCGCCGGTGGCGCCGGGCGCAGGGCGGCGCGAAACGGGGTGACCGCCGATCCGCGCGTGACCACGCCCTGAGCCAGGCAGCGGCCGGCCGCCGACCAGCGAAAGCTCTGCTCGCCGAAATCCTCCTCGTGCGGCAGCAGGAGCTTCCCCACCGCCGCGGCCGGCTGCGCCGCGTGGTGGAGCTGCAACCGCGCCTCGATCAGGCGGGCGCGGGGCACGCCGCCGAGCTTTTCCCAACCGGTCATCGTCGCCTCCTGGCAGCCTGCGATCGATCCTACTACGTCGGGTGGGCGCGCCGCGGATTGGTGCGGGCGCGGCCCCGCGCCCCTGCTAAGATGTCGCGCGCGCCGCCGGCTGAAGCGTGAGCGAAAGCGTGGGACGAACCGGACGAACCGAATGAACGACCTGTTGGCAGACCTCGGGCAGCTGGAACGGGAGGCCGGCGCCAGCCTCGCCGCGGCGGACCGCGGCGAGCTGCTGGCCGCCTGGCACGGCGAGGTGCTGGGGCGGCGGGGGCGGCTGGCCCAGCTGATGCGCCGGCTGGGCGAGGCGCCGGCGGCGGACCGGGCGCGGCTCGGACGCGCGGCCAACGAGGTGAAGCGGGCGCTCGAGGAGAGCTTCGCGGCGCGCCAGGAAGCGGTGCGGCAGCGCGAGCTCGCCGCGGCGCTCGAGGCCGAGCGGGTGGACGTGACCCTGCCGGGACGGCCGGTCGACCTCGGCAGGCTGCACCCCATCACCCAGGTGCTGCGCGACGTCGGCCGGATCTTCGGCGGCATGGGCTTCCAGACCTTCGACGGCCCCGAGGTCGAGACCGACGAGTACAACTTCGGGCTGCTCAACATGCCCGAGGGCCATCCCGCCAGGGACATGTGGGACACCTTCTACACCACGGTCCCCAAGCTCATCCTGCGCACGCACACCAGCCCGGGGCAGATCTATGCCATGCGCTCGCAGGCGCCGGGACCGCTGCGCGTCATCCTGCCGGGGAAGACCTATCGCTACGAGCAGGTCACCGCCCGCTCCGAATGGATGTTCCACCAGGTCGAAGGCATCGCCGTCGGCGAGCACGTCACCTTAGGCGACCTCAAGGGAGTGTTCGTCAGCTTCGCCGAGCAGATGTTCGGACCCGGCCGGAAGCTCCGCTTCCGCAAGAGCTACTTCCCGTTCACCGAGCCGAGCGTCGAGGTGGACGTGAGCTGCATCCTGTGCGGCGGCAGCGGCTGCTTCCTCTGCAAGCAGAGCGGCTGGCTCGAGATCCTGGGCGCGGGCATGGTCCACCCCAGGGTGCTGCGGGCCGGCGGCTACGACCCGGCGCGGGTGAGCGGCTTCGCGTTCGGCATGGGGCCGGAGCGCATCGCGCTGCTGAAGTACGGCATCGCCGACATCCGCTACTTCTTCAGCAACGACGTCCGCCTGCTGGACTCCATCCGGTACTGAACCAGAGACCCCTCCCGAGGGCGCGCCGACCAACGCATGCGGATCCCCATCTCCTGGCTTACGGACTACGTGGACGTCGAGGCGCCGACCGCCGCCCTGGCGGAGCGGCTCACCCTCGCCGGTCTCGAGGTCGAGGCGGTGCATGGCTCGCCGAGCGGCGACGTGCTCGAGATCGCCCTCACTCCCGACCTGGCCCGCTGCATGAGCGTGGTCGGCGTGGCGCGGGAGGTGGCGGCGCTGGCCGGGGCGAAGCTCCGGCTGCCGCAGACGGCGCCGGCCGCCGCGAGCCCCGCGGCAGCGGCCGGGGCGGAGGCCGACGTCGAGATCGCCGATCGGCGCTGCCACCGCTTCATGGGGGCGGTGGTGCGCGGCGTCGAGATCGGCGAGTCGCCGGCGTGGATGCGGGAGCGGCTCCGCGCCGCCGGCATGCAGCCGATCGACAGCGTGGTGGACATCACCAACTACGTGATGCTCGAGTATGGCCAGCCGCTCCACGCCTACGACTACGACGTGCTGGCGGCGCGGGCGGCCGGCAGGGGTCGGCCGCGGCCGTCGATCCAGGTCCGGCCCGCGGCGCCGGGAGAGACGATCACCACTCTCGACGGGGTCGAGCGGCCGCTCGAAGGCGGGGAGCTGCTGATCGCCGACCCGGCCGGGCCGCTGGGCGTGGCCGGCGTGATGGGCGGCAGCGACAGCGGCATCTCGGCAGCCACCCGCAACGTCCTGCTCGAGGCCGCGACCTTCGACGGCGTCACCGTCCGGCAGGCCGCGCGGCAGCTCAAGCTGCACACCGAGGCCAGCAGCCGCTTCACCCGCGGCGTGCCGGCGGCCCTCAACGCCGTCGCCCTGGGCCGCGCCGCCGGCTTGCTCGAGCAGCTCGCCGGCGGGCGGGTCACCGCCGTCGTGGACCGTTACCCGGTGCCGCAGGCGCCGCGCCGCGCCCTGCTGACCGCCAGCGAGGTGCGCCGGCAGCTCGGCGTGGCGCTCGAGCTGCCGGCGATCCGCTCGTGCCTCGAGCGGCTCGAGTTCACGGTGGAGACGGTGGCCGCGGCGGCGGTCCAGGGCCCGGGCGCCGCCGGCGGCAGCGGCGGCGCGGACGGGGAAGCGGCCCTGGGGTTGCGGATCGAGCCCGGGGAGGAGGTGCTGCGCTGCACCGCCCCGTGGTACCGCCTGGACGTGGAGGTCCCCGCCGACCTGACCGAGGAGGTGGCGCGGATCGTCGGCTATGCCGCCATCCCGGCGACGCGCCTGGCCGACACCCTGCCGCCGCCGTTTCCCAACCCGCTGCTCGAGACCGCGGAGCGCATCCGCGACACCCTGGCGGGGTGCGGGCTGCAGGAGCACATCAATTACACGCTCACCACGATCGAGAGCCACGACAACCTCGGCCTGCCGCCCCAGCCGCCCGAACGCTACGTCACCCTGGGCAACCCGCTGTCGGCGAACCGCCGCGTGATGCGGCGGTCGATGCTGGTCTCGGCGGTGGAGGCGCTGCCCTACAACCTCCGCTTCACCGACCGCGTGCGCAGCTTCGAGGTCGGCCGCGTCTACCTGCCGGAGCAGGGCGACGGCGTGCGGCCGCGCGAAGAGCATCGCCTGAGCGTGCTGCTGACCGGCCCGCGGCGGCGCCCCAGCGTCCATCCCGACCCGGGCGGCTCCGAGCCGCTGGACTTCTTCGACCTCAAGGGTGTCCTCGAGGCCCTGCTGTCCGCGCTCGGCTGGCTGGGCAGGGTCGAGCTCGCCGCCCGGCCGGGGGAGGCGCCGTTCGGCCCGCGCTGCGCCGAGGTCGCCGCCGCGGGCACCCGGCTGGGCATCCTGGGCGAGCTGCACCCCGCCGTCGCGGAGCGCTGGGGACTGGGCGGGCGGCGCGTCTGCGTCGCCGAGCTGGCGATCGAGCCGCTGGTCAAGACCTCGTGGCAGCGCGAGGTGATGGCGCCGATCAGCAACTACCCGGCGGTGGTGGAGGACCTGGCCTTCGTGGTGGCGGAGGAGGTGTCGGCGCACGACCTGGGGGCGGCGATCCGGCGCGCCGGCGCGCCGCTGCTCGCCGCGCTCGAGCTGTTCGACCTCTATCGCGGCGCACCGTTGCCCGCGGGCGCGAAGTCCCTCGCCTTCCGGCTCACCCTCCAAAGCCAGGAGGCGACGCTCGACGGCGCGGAGGTCGGCGCGGTGCGCCGGCGCATCGAGCAGGAGGTGGCCGAGACGCTGGGCGGCAAGCTGCGCGCCTGAGCGGTCCCTTGCCCGGGCGGCCCGGGCCCCCGCGGCCCGGCGCCGCAGGCGCCGCGTCAGCTCAGATGGGGATCGGCGCCGGCGGGCAGCTGCCGGGCGGGTGGCCGGGCAGGCGGCCGGGCGAGCGCCTGGTCCAGCAGCGCCGGCACCGGGCGTGCGGCCAGGTTGGTGAACTCCAGGAACTGCAGCCCCATGCCTCGCGGCTCCCGCCAGAGCTGCCGCCAGCGGACCACGGCGCAGGCCGAAAACGGCGTGCCGTCGGGCTCGCCCGGCGGATAGACGTCCAGGAAGACCAGGGTGCCGACGGGGAACGGCTGCCGGGTCGAGATGCGCAGGCCGCCGAGCGAGAGGTTCTCGGCAACGCCCACGAGATAGCTCCGGTCCTCGGGCCGCACCGGTGCCGCCCGGTAGACCACCTTCGTGCCGGGCAGGATTGCACGGTAGTCGCTGCGCCTGTCGTCTGCCATGAGCTGACCTCCTCCGTTCAGTGCGCCAGCAGCGCCTGCTGCCGCGAGCTCTCGACCCCGGGGCCCGCCGCGAAGCGGTTCTCGCGGCCGGCGCAGCTGCCGCTGGCGGCGAGCCGCGGCGCGCCGCCGTCGGCGCCGCCGGCGTGGGGCAGACCGTCGGCGGCGACCTGGAACGCCTCCTCGATCGACACGAACCCGTTGCCCCTGGTATCGCTCTCCGCGGCCACGGCCGCCAGCCACAGCGGCCTGATGAACGGCTCGCACCGCACCTCGTGGCGGTCGTCGGCGCTCGACACGGCGACGACGTTGCGGCCCAGGGCGACGGCGGCATCGACGAAGCCTCCCGAGTAGCACTGGTCGGCGATCAGGATGAGCTTGCCGAAGGCGATCTCGCCGAGGCGCTGCGCGAGCTCGCGGGCGGTGATCGATCCGTCCTGCAAGCCGAGGCTGGTGCGGCCGAACATGCGATAGCCGTGCCCGGTCAGGTAGACGAGCAGCAGGTCCCCCGGCCGCACCCGCTCGCGCAGCAGCGCCAGGGCCTGCCGCAATCCCTGCTCGGTCGCCGGCCGGCGCCAGGCGGCGGGATCGACCGCGGCGCCCGAGGACTCGAGCGAGGCCGGCGCCAGGGTGAGCGTGTTCCGCGGCGCGTAGCCCAGCTGCGCCAGGCTGGTGAGTGCCAGCGCGACGTTGTAATTGTGAGTGAAGGAGTCGTCGCCGTTGACGATCAACGCGTACTGCGTGGCAGGCCCGGGGCTGGCTCCGGCGCTGCCGGCCGTGGAGGCGGCGAGCCGGGTTGGCGCCACCGCGGCGAAGCCGGGAGCGGCGGCGAGCAGCGCCAGCAGGGAAGCGGCGAGCAGCCGGCGGCGCCGGCGGGGGCCTGCGGGAAGTTGCTGGTCATGCAGTGATCGATCGCTCATGGCGGCCTCCTGGCTGGAATGTCCCCAGCATAGGGGCCGCGCCGCGGCGGCTCCATCGGCGGCGCCGCCGACCTTGGGTGAGCGATGCGCGAAGCGGGATGTAGGACGAAACCTGACAGGCCGGTCGGCGCCGGCCGCGGCCGGCGCCCCCCGACGAGGGTTCCGGAAGGTCCCGCCGGGGCGGGGCGCCGGCCTGGAGCTCAGCGCCCCGCCGCGGCCTGTCTGCTCGAAGCGTCGGCCGGATGCTTCTTGCCGCCTACTGGCAGGGCAGCGCGGAGGTGTCCTGCACCGGCACCGCGGCTCCCTGGTCCTGGTTGGCGTAGGTTTGCTGGGTGAGCGCCACGGTGTCGGTGACGGTGACCGTGAAGCCGACGTTGGTCGTCGCCGCATAGAACACCCAGAAGCGCGAATTCAGGGCGCAGCCGTCGATGATCTTGACCAGCAGCTCCGGGTTGTTGGCGGCGAAGAACCAGAACATGCCGCCCTCGTTGAGGCCGAGCGACGACAGCGGGATGGCGTTGCCGGAACCGGAGCTGCCGCCGCCCTGGACGGTCGCGAAGTGGACCTTGACCCTGAAACGGCGGTCGCCGGGATTGCGGTCGATGCACAGGGTGGCGGCGTCGGGCACGCAGGCCCCGGCCGACACCGTCGGGTTGAGCCAGGCCGCGACCGAGGGATAGGTGATGCTGAAGGCGCCGTCGTACTCGGAGTTGGCATAGTCGCAGCCGTCGTTGGGGTCGTGGCCCTGGAAGGCGCAGCCGCCGCCGAGCTGGCCGACCACCGCGCCGTTGGCGAGCAGCAGCGGCGCCCCCGAGCTGCCGCCGAACGTGCCGCCCTGGACCAGCGAGGCATAGATGAAGTCCGGCCGGGGCTTCGGGACCTCGCCGGGCTGGACCTGGTCGCAGACCGGGATGTTGTTGCCGGTCTGGAACCGCGAGTGCGAGAAGCGCTCGGGATCCGGATTGATCTGGCTGAGCGGGAACGGGAAGGAGAGCCGGTACAGGTCCGTGCCCTGCGTCAGCGCGCCGGCGCTGGCGTTCCAGCCGAGCAGGAAGCGGCCCGCCGGCACGCCGTACAGGCGGACGAAGCTGAAGTCCGAGGTCGTGCCGGTGGCGAGCAGCAGCCCGCCGTTGGCGATCGGCAGGGTGGTCTCGTCGGGAGGGTTGGCGTTGCACGAGCTGGTGTAGTAGTCGAAGACCGCTTCCAGGGTGCTGGCCCCGTACTGGTCGCCGAAGCAGTGGTTGGCGGTGAGCAGGTAGGGGGTGCCGTCACCCCTGGTGTTGTTGAGCAGACCGCCCGAGCACAGGAACGAAAAGATCTGGTTGGGCTCGACGAAGGTCAGCTGCGCCATGGCGTGCCGGTAGTTGGCGAGATTGGACCCCAGGGCGCTGGCGGTGGCGGCGGAGCAGCTGGAATCGATGATGCAGGAAGGGTCGCCCGGGGGGGCGGCGAGGGCGCCCGCGCCGCCGCCCGGAGCGCCCGGACCGCCCGGATTGCCGGGAGTCAGGTTGACCAGCTCCATCACGTCGCGCACCGCGAAGCTGGCCGCGGCGGACCCGGCCGGGACGTGCACCTCGAACAGCAGCGAGTCCCCATGGACGCTCGGCGTCCACAGGTCGCCCTGCGGCGTCAGCAGCTCGAGCCCGAAGTCGTGCGGCGTGCCGCCCGGCGCCTGGACCCACATGCGGGTGCCGGCGGGGAGGTTGACGGACGAGAGATGGAGGCGCAGGCGATAGGCGTCGGTGACCGTGATCCGGGTGCCCCAGGCCAGCTCGCCGGCACCGCCGGCGCCGAGCAGGCCGCCGGCGAAGGGGCGGGGCGCCGAAGGCGGCGCGGTGACGCCGCTCAGCCGGACGACGGCCGGCGACACCAGGGTGCGGGTGAAGCCGTTGCGGAGAGGCAGCTTGCCGGAGGCGTTCCAAGCCTGCAGAGAGGCGAGCAGGTCGGCGGCGCCGGCGCTCGCCGGCGGCAGGGTGTGGAGCGGCGCCTGGGAAAGCGCCGCCTCGAGGCGCAAAGGCGCGGGCGCCGCGAGCTGGGCCGCGGCGGGCGGCATCTGTAAGCCTTCGACGCTCTGGGCGTGGGCGGCCGTCCCGAAGGGGGCGAGGGGGGCGAGAGGGAGAAGGCTCGAGGCGAGGGCGGCGACGGCCAGGGCGGAGTGACGGCTGTTCAAGATGGGCTCCTTTCGCGCTGAAAGCTTGCGCTCGCTCGTTGCGCTCACGGTCACCGGGAGCAATGGGTCGCGCCAAGTTGCGCGCATGCCGAGCGACGCGAGTATATCCGCCGGCCGCCGTCCACAGGCGGCGCGGGCGGGGAGCCGCGGCGCGAGCTGGAGCTACTCCTGGCGCAGGGCTTCGAGCGGGTCGGCGTCGAGCGCGCGGCGGGCGGGAAGGGCGCTGGCGAGCAGCGCGACCGCAGACAGGAAAAGGGTGATGACGGCAAAGCTCGCCGGGTCGGTGGGGCTGACCTCGTAGAGCAGCTGCCCCAGCACCCGGTTGAGGCTCAGGGCGGCGGCGATGCCGCAGGCGATGCCGGCCGCCGTCAACGCCAGGGCCTGGCCGATCACCAGCCCGAGGACATGGCGCTGCCGGGCGCCCAGGGCCAGGCGCACGCCGATCTCGCGCCGGCGCTGGGCGACGTTGTACGACAGCACGCCGTAGATGCCGATGGCGGCGAGGCAGAGCGCGATGCCGCCGAAGACCGCGAACATCTGGCTGAACAGGCGCTGCGCCCAGTAGCCGGCACGCCGCACCTCCTCCATGGTGGCGACCTGGAACACCGGCAGGCCGGGATCGGCGGCGTGCACCGCCTGGCGGACCAGGGGCGCCAGCGCGGCGGGACGGACCCGGCCGCGCACGATCAGGCCGGTGTTGAGGGTCGCCAGGTAGGGGTAGGGGAGATAGGCGCTGGGCTCGACGCGGCGGTGGATCTCGTCGTTATTGAAGTCGCGGACCACGCCGATCACCGTCAGCCATTCCGGATGGGGGGTGTCGCTCAGCCGGAAGCGGCGGCCGAGCGGCGGCTGGTCGGGCCAGAAGCGGTTGGCGAAGGCGGCGTTGACGACGGCGACCGGGGTGAGCGCCGCCGCTTCGGCGGCGGTGAAGCCGCGCCCGCCGAGCAGCGGCACGCCGAGGGCGGAGAAGAAGTGGTCGGTGACGCCGGCGTAGAAGGCGCTGGGCTCGGTGCCGGGGGGCACTTCGTGGCCCGCGATAGCCACCGTGGCATGGCTGCCGGTGCCGGACGAGAGCGGCACGAGGTTCGAGGCTGCCGCCCGCTCGACGCCGGGCAGCGCCTCGATGCGGGCCGCGAGGTCGTCGATGCGCCGGGTCTTGGCGGCGTCGCTCTCGTAGGCCTTGCCGGGCAGATAGACGTGCAGCGTCAGCAGCTGCCTGGTGTAGAAGCCGCCGGACTCCTGGCGCAGCTTGAGGAAGGCGCGGGTGAACAGCGCCGCCCCCACCAGCAGCACCAGCACCAGGGCCACTTCCACCACGACCAGCGCGCCGCGCAGGCGCCGACGGCCGCGGCTGACGCCGGCCGCGCGGCCGCCCTCCTTGAGCGCCTGTTGCAGATCGGCGCGGGCGATGCTCGCCGCCGGCGCCAGCCCGAACAGCAGGCCGGTGCCGGCCGCCGCCAGCAGGGTGCTGAGCAGCACCGGCGCGTCGAGCTCGAACCGGACCCAGTACGGCAGGGGGTGATCGGCGGCCATCGTGGTCTCGAACAGGCGGATGCCCCAGGCGGCGAACAGGGTGCCGAGCGCCGCGCCGGCCGCCGCCAGCAGCAGGCTCTCGGTCAGCAGCTGGCGGGCGATGCGGCCGCGGCCGGCGCCGAAGGCGAGCCGCACGGCCACCTCGCGCTGGCGGTCGGCAACGCGCACCAGCTGCAGGTTGGCGACGTTGGCGCAGGCGATCAGCAGCACGAACAGCACCGAGCCGAGCAGGGTCACCAGGAAGCGCCGCGCCTGGTCGTCCACCATCTCTTCGCGCAGCGGCCGCAGCGTCGCTTCCCAGCCGGTCTCGACGGCCGGATCGAGCGTCACCAGGCGGCTGGCGAAGGCTGCCAGCTCGGCGCGCGCCTGCGCCGGCGAGACCCCGGGACGCAGGCGCGCCAGCACGTCCAGCTCGCGCTCGCCGCGCGTCCGGGTGGCGCAGAGCGGCCCGAGCGGCACCCACGCCTGCGCCAGCGAGGGGAAGCCGAAGCGCGGCGGCATCACCCCGACGATGGTGCGGACCGTGTCGTTGACGGTCACGGTGCTGCCGACGATCGCGCGATCGCCATGGAAACGGCGCTGCCATAGCTCGTAGCCGAGAAGAATTACGGGAGGCGCGCCCGGCCTGTCCTCCTGCGGGAGGAAGCCGCGTCCCAGCGCCGGACGCACGGCGAGCAGCGGGAAGAGTCCGGCCGACACCGCCTGGCCCGCCACCCTCTCCGGCTCGTCCCCCTTGCCGCCGGAGGTGAAGGTGAGGCTGGCGCCGCGGTAGGCGCCGAGGGCGGCGAGCGTGACGGTCTGCCGCTCGAGGTCGAAGAAGTCGGGGTAGGAGAAGCTGTCGGCGCTCGGCTCCTGGGTGCGGCTGCGGTGCAGGGCGACGATGCGGTCCGGATCGGCGAACGGGAAAGGACGCAGCAGCACCGCCTCGACGATGCTGTAGACGGTGGTGTTGGCGCCGATGCCGAGCGCGATGCAAAGCACGGCGACGGCGGTCGGGATCGGGCTTTTGGCCAGCAGCCGGCAGGAGAGCCGAAGGTCTTGGAGCAGGGTTTCCAGGAGCCACCTCCGGGCGGCGGCCGCCGCCGCCCCGTCGCTCCAGGATACGGCACCTGCCGGCCCATTGTTGCGGGCCCGGCAAAGCTAGCGTTGCTCGCCGGTAACGGGCTCGAGCGGGCGGTTGGCGGCTCGCGCCGCGAGGTCCAACCCATAGATCCGCTCGAGCTCCGCGATGCGGCGCAGCGCCTCGGCGGAGAAGGGGGAGCGGCCCTCGAAGGCGTGCAGCACGATGCCCTCGAGCAGATCGCCCAGCGACCGGTCGTAGAGCTCGGCGAGCGCCTTGAGCACCTTGACCAACCGCTTTTCCATGCGGACGCCGGTCTGCACCCTCTGCACGGCCGCGGCGGCTGCGGCTGGCGCCTCAATGGCCGGCGGCGGGTCGCCTTCGTCCTGGCCGAGGTGGCGGCCCGGATCTTCCATCGTCTCGCGCGCTTCCAGATGCCTTGGCATCGCCTTGCTCTCCCCGATCCCGCGGACCGTTAGGAGGGCCGCCACCAGGGACCGGCCCTCAATTCCTCTGACGGAAAAGAGGGCGGTTCTCGTCGTCAGACGATGCGGGAGCCGCCGGGAGGAGCGTCCCCGGAAGCGGCGGGGGCCGGCGGATGGCGCAGCTCCATCGCCTCGATCACGAAGGTGGCGAACAGCAGCAACAGCGCGCTCACGGCGAGGCCGGCGAGGACGCCGCTCGGCAGGTCGCCGTCATCGACGATGCGCGCCCAGGCGACCAGCAGGACGAGCGCCGCGGCGAGCAGCGCGGCGGGCCACCGCCAGCGGGGCCGGTCCAGGGTGAGGAGCAGCGCGGCGCCGCCGTAGGCCGTCGCCGCGACCAGGGCATTGCCCGACAGCAGGCCCGAGAAGATGCCCAGCGCGCCGTTCCACCAGGTGAGCGCCCGGCTGAGGTCGGCGCTGAGCGCCAGGCTGACGAGGTAGGTGGCGGCCATCACGATCCCCTGGCTGCGGCGCGCCCGCCTGAAACACCATCCGGTCACCAGCAGCACGACGGCGAGCGCCGCCGGCGCCGAGCCCAGCGCCGCGAACACGGCCAGCAGACCGTCCTGAAGCGGGCCGCCGCTCGTCGCCAACCACACCGCCACGTGCTCGTCGAAGTGGTTGGCGCGGTGGGCGACCACCCTGCCGGCGACGCGGGCGAGGGTCCCGAGGACGGTCAGCTCGACGGCGACCAGCCATAGCTGGCTCTGCGTGAGCCCGCGGCCGAGCGACTCTCGGACCCAGAGCCGCACCCGGTCGCGGTGGCGCTCGGCGGCGCGCAGCAGCAGCAGGCCGGCCGCCAGCGCCAGCAGCGAGAGGCCGGCCCGGCCGATCCAGTGCTCGATGCGGCTGAAGCTCTCGCCGAAGGCGTAGCCCACCAGGCCGACCGCGGTCGCCCACAGCAGGCAGGCCGCGGCGTCGACCGCCGCAAAGCGCCGCCAGGGAATGCGGCTGATGCCCGCGAAGAGCGGCGCGATGGCGCGCACTCCGGAGAGGAAGCGGGCGATCAGGATGGTCTTGGCGCCGTGGCGATTGAAGAACGCCTCGATCGACTCGAGGCGTCCCGGGGTCAGCGCGACCCAGCGTCCGTGCCGCTCCACCAGGCCGCGGCCGCCCCGGCGGCCGATCCAGTAACCGGTGTTGTCCCCGGCGACCGCCGCCAGGAAGGCTGCCGCCAGCACCCAGCCGAGGGAAAGGGAACCCTGGCGGGCGAAAAACCCGCCCGCCAGCAGCACCGTCTCGCCCGGCAGCGGCACACCGCAGCCCTCGCAGTAGATCGCGACGACGATGACCGCCAGGCCGTAGCTCGCGAACGCATTGACCAACCAGTGGCCCATGGCGGTGCTCCTTGGGGCAAACGACGTGCCAGAGGCTACTCTACGAGCTTCCCGATGTCTAAGATACTCCGGAGGGGTTGCAAAATAGAGTGAGTAGGGATATTATATGTCCAATGACAGCCCATAACCTTCGCTTCTGCGGCCGTGCAAGCCGGCACGGAGCGATCGTGCCGCTTGTGGCACGGACCGCAGGAGCGAACGGTCCGGGCGTCAATCCTCTATTGGAGACGACATGATCAAGAGTCTGATGCCATGCGAGTGCGGGGGGGAGCCCACGGCCAGGAGCCTGTCATACCTGCGGGGCCGCTGGTTCTGGGTGGTCTGCAACGCCTGCCGGTCGCGCTCCGCGGACCGTTCCACCCTCGAGGAGGCGGCGGCCGACTGGAACCTGCGCGTCAAGCGCACCCAGACCGTGGCGCGGCAGCCACGAGCCAAGGTCCGGCGCCAGGCCTGACCGGCTCTCACCCTCTTTGTCCCGCGAGCGCGGGGGCCTGCCCGGCCAGCAGCTCGCCGAGGCCGCCAAGGCTCGCCGCGAGCGCCGGCTCCGCCGCCAGCCGGCGTGCCAGCGGTGCCGTGACCTGGCGCAGGATGGCTGCGGCCCCGGCGCCGGGGGCTGGCGCGAGCCCGGTCCCGGCGGCCGCGGCCCCGGCGACCGCTCCCTTGGCGCCGGCCGCGCCGGCGGCAGCGGCCGCCGCCGCACGCCGCCGCAGCTCGTCGAGATGCGCCAGGCTCGCGAGCACCTGGTCGGCGGCGACCCCGAAATCGATCAGGCAGGCCACCTCGTCCACGCCCATCTGCCGCAGGCGCGACAGGGTTTCGTCGCAGCTTTCGGGCGTGCCGATCAGGCCGGCTCCTGCCGCCACGTAGCGTTCATAGGCGCGAGCCACCAGCAGGTCGAGCTCGCCGGGAGGCATCCCGGCGGGATCGCCGTGGACGCCGACGCTCTCGGCCAGCGAGCGCAGCAGCCCGAACGACGTCTTGAGGTAGGCGCTCAGGGGTCCGCGCACTGCCGCGTGCACGGCCTCGAGGCTCGGTCCGACGAAGGTATGGAGCATGACGGTGACCCGGCCGGCGCCCGGACCGTGGCCCGCTTGCCGCCACGCTTCGCGGTAGACCTGGATCTTGGCGGCGACGTCGCCGGTGTCCTGGCCCAGGAGGTGGGTCAACACCCCCGCTCCCAGCTCGCCGGCCATCCGGAAGGTCGCCGGGCTGCCGGCGGCCGTCACCCAGATCGGCAGCTCCCGCTGCACCGGCCGGGGGAAGATCCGCACCTCGACCTCGCCGCCGGCGCCGCCGGGAAGCCGCAGGGCCTCGCCGCGCCAGAGCCGGCGCACGGTTTCGATGCTCCGCCGCATGATCTCGTGCCGGTCCTGGTAGGCGGCGGGGTTGAGCACGAAGTCGTTGGCATGCCAACCGGAGGCGAAGGAGACGCCGGCGCGGCCGCGCGAGAGGTTGTCGACCAGGGCCCATTCCTCGGCCACGCGCAGCGGGTCGTGCAGCGGCAGCACGACGCTGCCGGCCCGGATCAGCAGGCGCTCGGTGGTGGCGGCGATGGCGGCGCTCAGCACCGACGGATTGGGGTAAAGGCCGCCGAACTCGTGAAAGTGCCGCTCCGGCGTCCAGATCGCCTCGAAGCCGTGGCGGTCGGCGAACTTCGCTCCTTCGAGCACCAGGCGGTAGTGATCGGCGGCCTCGCCGGCCGCGTAGTTGCCGAAGTAGAACAGGCTGAACGCGACGCCGCCGCGCCCGGCGGCGGAGTCGGCGGGGACGCCGGCGCCGGCCGCTTCCGCGGTGCGGGTCGCCGGTCCGCCGGCCGCCGGGTCCGCGTCGAGCACGGCATGGCATCCCCGCGACAGCGCCCACAGCAGCTCGACCGCCGCGACCTCGCAGCCGCCGTCGCTCGGCGCCAGCAGCGCTCCGGGCGCGACCGGCCCGAGCTCGCGATCGACGGCGGCGAAGCACGCGGCGACGGTACGCTGATCGACCGTCACCGGCCGCGGCAGCCGGTTGCCGTCCGCAAGGGCGAGAACGCAGGCCGGAGCGCCGGCGGCAGCGGTGGGCGCGAGCGGCACCGCCGGCGGCAAACCGCCCGGGGTGCCGGCTGAGAGACCGTCGGGAGCGCCTGGCCGCGGTGTCCCGGTGGCGCCTGGCGACGGTGTGCCGGCGTCGTCGAGCCACAGGACCGGCGCCGGCTGCGGCGGCAGCCGCGACGCCTGGGAACGCTGGGCCACGATGGCCCCCGGACGGGCGCGGCCGAGCAGCTGCGCCAGCCGGCCCGGAGGGTGGCGCGGATCGAGAGGCAGGAACGCGCGATCGGCGGCCAGGGTCCCCAGCAGGGCGCCCGGCAGCTCCACGCCGCGCTCGACGATGACGGCGACCGGCGCAGCCGCGGCCGCCTGCAGCCGCAGCAGGCCCCGGGCGACGGCCTGGGCCCGGGCGGCGACCTCCGCGTAGGTGAGGGAGCGGCCGCCGCACGACACTGCAGCCGCGGCGGGAGTCGCCGCGGCCCGGGCGGCGAACTGCTCGTGGATGGTGTGGAAACTCTCCAGGTCGTCGGTCGGCGTCACGGCGGATCGGCCCTCGCTCCCGCTGCGGGGATGGGCGGCTGGAGATGGACGCTAGCATGCCGCCGGCGCGCCGGCTCCGCCTTGACGGCCTGGCGCCGGATCCAGGATGGTCCCCGCCGCCTGCCGTCCAATCGGCGCCGCCCCGTGGGTCTCCACCTGAACACACACCCCTGTGCATCCGGGCGCGCGCCGGGCGTGATATCACCTCGACGATCCAAAGCGATCTGAGGTATTGACTAGTGTGTAGTACATAGTATGATGAAGTCCACGGCGGAAAGGCAGGCGACATGGAAACCGAGAGTGCTGAGCTGCGTAAGTTCCGGAAAGAGCTCAACGCCGGGGCGGTCTCGCTGGTGCTGCTGGCGCTGCTGGATCGGGCCGGGGAGCCGATGTACGGGTACCAGATCGGGCGTTCGCTCGAGGAGCTGGCGGACGGCGCGCCGCTGATCAAGCAGGGCACCCTCTACCCATTGCTGCGGACGATGGAGGGCAATGGCCTGTTGCGGAGCGAGGTCGAGCCCTCGGTCACCAGCCCTCCCCGGCGCTACTACACCATCACCGACCAGGGCCGTCAGCTCCTGCCGCTGTGGCGAGGCGCATGGGAGCAGACCCGAGACTTCGTGGACACGATCCTTGGCAACGCGCACGCGACCGCCGCCGCGACACCGGCCGGCTTGGAGAGCGAGCATGACAATGACTGAGACTGGCGGGGAGGTCAGGACCATCCAGGAATACCTGGAGCGGCTGAAGGAGGAGCTTTCGGGGAGCGACCCGGCACTGATCCAGGACGCCCTCTACGACGCCGAGGAATACCTGCGCAACGCGACGGCCGGCGCCGGCGAGGCAGGTGCCGACACCGACCGGCAGGCAGCGCTCGAACGGGCCGTGCAGCGCTTCGGCACGCCGCGCGAGGTGGCCGAGGCCTATCACCGCGACGACGCCCGGGTCGCCTCGGCGCTGGCCCAGCCGGCCGCGCCGCCGGCAACCGACCCGGCGCGGCGCATCCTGGGGGTCTTCCTGGACCCGCGGGCCTATGGCGCGCTGCTCTTCATGTTCCTGTCGCTGGCGACCGGCATCCTATACTTCACCTGGGCGGTGACCGGGCTGTCGCTGTCGCTCGGGCTGAGCATCCTGATCGTCGGCCTGCCGTTCATGCTGCTGTTCCTCGCCAGCGTCCGGATGTTCTCGCTCCTGGAAGGCAGGCTGATCGAGTCGCTGCTGGGGGTGCGCATGCCGCGGCGGCCGCGCTTCGCCACCGTGGAAGGATCGATCTGGAAGCGGCTGCATTCGTGGCTGACCGACCGCCGTACCTGGACGACCCTGCTCTACATGGTGCTCAAGCTGCCCCTGGGGATCTTCTCCTTCGCCCTGTTCACGACCCTGATGTCGATCTCCCTGGCGCTGCTGGCCGCGCCGATCTCGCAGGTCTTCTTCGACGAGCCGCTGATCCGTTTCTCGCACGATCATTACCTCTACGTCCCGCTGTGGGCCTTCCCGCTGTTCTGGCTGGCCGGCCTGCTCGACCTGCTGCTGGTCATGCACCTGGCCCGCGCCCTGGGCCGCGCCTACGGCGGCCTTGGCAAGGCCATGCTGGTGAGCGCGTAGAGGCAGATGTCCGGCCCACCCATTCCGGCGGCGTCGCCGGAGCTGTCGGCGGTCGTCGTGGTGGGCGAGCTGCGCGAGCGCGCCGGCGACTGCCTGCGCTCGCTTCTCGACCAGGGGCTGGGCGAGCGGTTGGAGGTGGTGCTGGCGGACGTGGCGGGCCCGGAAGCGCCGCCGGTGCCGGGCAGCGAGGCACCGGAGGTGCGCGTGCTGGCGCTGGCGCCGGGCACGACCTTCCCGCGGGCCCGGGCCTGCGCGGTGCGCGCGGCGCGCGGCGCCGTCGTCGCCTTTCTCGAAGAGCACACCGTGGCGCTTCCCGGCTTCGGCGAGGCGCTGCTGCGCGCCCATGCCGGTCCCTACGCCGGCGTCGGCCCCGCCGTCGTCAACGCCAACCCCGGCGTCGGCAAGAGCGACATCGCGGGCCTGCTCGCCTACGGCTACTTCTATCCTCCCTGCGGGCGCGCGGAGGTCGGCTTCCTGCCGGGCCACAACGCGAGCTTCAAGCGCGACGCGCTGCTCGCCCTGGGCGATGACCTCGACCGCCTGCTGGGCTCGGACCTGGTGCTGCAAGCGCGGCTGCTCCGGCTGGGGCACCGGCTGCTGCTCGAGCCCGCCGCGGTGTTCGCCCACCGCAACGAGGTGACCTTGCGCAGCCGCGCGCTGGGCATCTTCCTCTGGTACCGCAACTATGCGGTGCTGCGCGCGGCGGAGGGCCGGTGGTCCGCGGCGCGCCGGGCGCTCTACGTCGCCGCGACTCCCGTCCTGCCGCTGTACTTCCTGGGCCACTTCACCCGCTTCGTGGCGCGGCGGCGGCGCGCCCACCTGGGACTGCTGCTGCGCAACGTCCCGTACGTGCTGGCGTCGATGCTGGCCGGCGCCGCCGGTCAGGCGCTGGGGCTGCTGCTGGGCGCGGGGGACGCCGAGGCGAGGTTCAGCCGCTTCGAGCTCACCGCCGCCCGCCCGCTGCGCTGAGCTCGATCTCGGCACGCTCCGCGGCGGCGCCGCCGCGCAGGAAGCGCCCGGCATAACCCACCGCCTCGCCGGCCAGGGAAGCGCAGTGGCCAGCCGCGACCACCGGCAGGCGCGACACGAGGACGCCGAGCATGCCGGCGCGGGCGGCGTGGCGGGCGGTGTGCGCCAGGTTGGTGGCGAGGCGCAGCGGCAGGGCGCTCGCGAGCAGGTAGCCAAGGGCGGTCGGCCTGCCGGCGCGCAGCCAGCAGAGCCGCAGACCGGCGAAGAGCTTGCCCCGCCGGTAGCGCTCGGCGACGAACGAGCGCCAGGCGGCCAGGTGATGGTGTGCCGCGACCGCGCGCGGCTCGAACCAGATCGTCTCGCCGCCGCGCCGGAGCGTCCAGGAAAGGATGATGTCCCCGAGCAGGCCGTGGCCGCCGAAGCCGCCGGCGCGCTCGAAGAGCCGGCGCGGGACCAGCAGCGCCGCGGTCGGCCCCATGTCCACGGCCCGCCGCTCGCCGCCGGGCAGCCACTTGCTGAACTTGCACAGATGGACGCCGGAGTCGAGCCAGCCGCGATCGTGGCAGGCAAGCGCGCCGGCGACCGGGCCGCCGGCGGCGCGGTGCGCGGCCAGCAACCGTTCCAGCCAATCCGGCGCCGCGTAACAGTCGGGATCGGTGAACAGCAGCAGCGGCGCGCTCGCCATCGCCACGCCCACCTCGCGCGCCGCTTGCGGCAGCAGCCGCCGCGGCGAGTGCGTGTAGCGCAGGCCGGGGATCGCGGCGCCCGCCGCGGCGGCGACGGTCTCGCACTCGTCCCCCGGCGAGCTGTCAACGAGAATGATTTCGAAATCGCGGTGGGTCTGGCGGGACAGCGCCTCGAGACATCGGGCGAGTGTCCGTTGCGACTGGTAGACGGGCACCACGATCGATACCGCGACGGAGGAAGGAGACGTCACGGTCAGGCGATCGATACCTCGGCGGACGGTGCGGTCGTCATTGGCAGACCGGCGAGCCCGCGACGGGCGAAGGATCTTTCACCGGCAGAGCGGCTGAGCCTTCGGCAGGATGGAGTTTCACGGGCAGCGATCGAGCCCTCGACGGCGGTGGAGTTGTCAGGTTGCAATCGCAGTTATAACACGGCCGGCGGCCGGGGGTTCCGGCGGCGCGCGCAGGTTGGCGATACACTGCGGGTCCCGCATGCCAGCCCAACCTGCCGCCTCGCCGCGGGCGATCGCCCGCCCGACCCTCGTGATCCTCGCCGGGTCGAGCGGCGCGGCGCTCGCCTCCTTCGCGGCGCGCTGGCTGCTGGCGCGCAGCCTGGCGCCTGCCGGGTTCGGCCTGGTCACGCTCGGCATCGCGCTCGCCTCGGCCGCGGGAGGGGTGGCGACCCTGGGCCTGACCGGCGCGGCGGCGCACCGCGTGGCGCTCCTCCTGGCCCACGGACACCCGGACGCGGCGCGCGGCACCGCCCGCACCGCGGTGGCCGCCGGCGCGGCGGCGGGCCTGCTGGCGGCGGCGCTGCTCGCCGCCGGCGCCCCGGCGCTCGAGCGCGCCATCGGCCAGCCCGGGCTTGGCACCGTGCTGCGGGCGCTGGCCCCGGTGGCTGCCGCCCTGGCGGTGGGAGGCGCCCTGGTGGGCGTGTCCCGCGCCTTCGCCGACACCGCCGGCCGGGCGCTGCTGCGCGACGGCCTCGGCGGCGTGCTGCGCCTCGCCGGCGTGGCCGCGGCGCTGCGGGCCGGCGGCGGGCCGGTGGGCGCCGGGATCGGCTTCGCGGCGGGCGCCGTCGTCGCCGAAGGCACCCTCGGCGCCTATGCCGCGGCGCACGGCTGGCTGCGCGGCGGCGCCGGCGCGGCCGCCGACGCCGGGCTGCTGCGCGGGCTGCCGCCCTTCGCCGCCGGCACCGCCCTGGGGCAGGCCGGGCAATGGTTCGACGTCCTGCTGCTCGGGGCGGCCGCTCCTGCCGCGGTGGTGGGCGCATACGGCGTGGCGCGGGGCATCGAGCGGGTCCTCGAGCTGGTGTCGGAGGCCGCCAGCCACCGCTTCCTGCCGGCCGCCACCACGGTCCGCGCCACCGAGACGCCCGCCGCCCTGGCCGCCGTCTACCGGCAGACGCGCTCGCTGGTGCTGGCGCTGCTGTGGCCGCCCGCGGCGGTCTGCCTGCTGGCGCCGCGGCCGGTGGTGCTGGCGCTCTTCGGTCCGCGCTACGGCGAGGCCGCGCCGGCCCTGGCGCTGCTCTGCGCCGGCCTGCTCGTGTCGGTGGCCCTGGGCTACAACGATCGCGTGCTGATCGCGTGCGGACAGGTCGCCGCGGTGAGCCGCCGCAGCGCCGCCGGCCTGGCGGCCGGCGTCGTCGCGGCGGCCGCTCTGGCGCCGGTCTGGTGCGGCCTCGGCGCCGCTGCCGGCTGGACGGCGATGACGGTGTCGCAGAACCTGCTCTGGGCGCGGCGGCTATGGGTCGAGAACCGGATCACGCCCTGGGGCGGCGACCTGAACAGGGTGGCGGCGGGCGCCATCCTGCCCACGCTCGCCGCGGCGGCGGCGGTGCGCGCCGCCGGCTGGGGAGAAGCCGCCGCGGCTGCCGGCATCGGCGTGGTGGCGGCGGCGGGCGCCGCCATGGTGCTGCTGCGTGCCGTCTCCCGGGCGCGATGAGGAGCATGGGCCGACGCGATGATCAAGAAAGGCAGCAGCCTGAAGGACCTCGGCGACGCGGTCGCCGGCGCCGGACCGGCACCGCCGGCGGCGGCACCCGAGCCGCGAGATGACCGGCTCGACCGCCTCGACCGCGCCGAGCTTTTGGCGATGCCGCCGGCGGGCCGGCCCGCGCGGCTGCTGTCGTTGCTGGGCAGCCTGGCGGCGCGGGTGCTCGACCTCGAGGGCCGGCAGCCGGCCGCGGACCGGCCGCTCTTGGCGCTCGGCCTGGATTCGCTGAGCGCGGCCGAGCTGGGGGCGGCGATCGAGGAGGCGCTCGGCATCCAGGTGCCGCTGACCGTCCTGCTCGAGGGTCCGAGCCTCGCCGAGCTCGCGGCGCACGTCCTCGCGCTGCTGGCGCTGCCGGCGCCCGCCGGCGCCGCGGTGGTATCGCCCGCCGGCGTCGGAATGGCGTCGCCCGCCGACGCGGCGCCGGCGGCGGCGGCCGGTGGCGCGCCACCGGCCGGCCTCTGCCTGCCGGCGTCTCACGGGCAGCGCGCCCTGTGGTTCCTCGACCGCATGGCGCCCGGCAATCCAGCCTGGATCATCGCCGGCGCGGCGCGCATCCGCGGCGGGCTCGACGTGCCCCGCCTGGGGCGGGCGCTCCGCGGCCTGGTCGCGCGCCATCCCGCATTGCGCACGACGTTCGAGCCGCATGGCGAGGCGGTGGCGCAAGTGGTGCGCGATGAAGCCGCGCTGGACCTCGTCGAGGAAGATGCCGCGGACCTGGACACGCCGCGGCTGGCGGCGCGCTTGCTCGCGGCTGCCTCGCGCCCCTTCGACCTCGCCGCGGGCCCGCTGCTGCGAGTTGCGCTCTTCCGCCGCCAGGGCGACGCCGCCGGCGAGCACCTGGTCGTCCTGGCGGTGCACCACGCGGTGGCGGACTTCTGGTCGCTGGGAGTGCTCCTCGAGGAGCTGGGAGCGCTCTGGGACGGGCGCGCCCTGCCCCGGCTCGCCGCGTCCTACGGCGACTTCGTGCGCCGGCAGCGGGAGATGCTGGCGGGACCGGCAGGGGAGCGGCTGTGGTCCTACTGGCGCTCGGCGCTGCCGCCCGGGACGCCGCCGCTCGAGGTCCCGACCGACCGGCCGCGGCCGGCGCTCCAGACCTGGCGAGGGGGCTCGCGGGCGCTGCGGCTGGATCCGGCGCTGACCGGCCGGTTGCACGCCTTGGGCGGCAGCGCGGCGGCGACACCGTTCATGACCCTCCTCGCCGCCTTCATGGTGCTGCTGCACCGTTACAGCGGCCAGGAGACGCTGCGGGTCGGCACGCCCGCGGCGGGACGGAGCGCCGCCGATCTGGCCGGGGTCGTCGGCTATTTCGTCAACCCGGTCGTGGTGGTCGGCGAGCTGGCGGGAGCTCCCACCTTCGCCGCGCTGCTGGGCAGGGTGCGGACGGCGGCGGCCGCGGCGATCGCCCACCAGGACTACCCGTTCCCGCTGCTCGTCGAGCGCCTGGGGGCCGCTCGCGACCCCAGCCGCTCGCCCATCTTCCAGGCGATGTTCGTCCTCTATCCCGAACGCCGGCGGCGCGAACGCGGGCTGGGCGCTTTCGCGCTGCGGGATGCCGGCGCCGCCGTGGACCTGGGGGGGCTGGTCCTCGAGCCGGTGCCGCTGCCGCGGCCGAGCGCGCAGTTCGACCTGTCGCTGTTGATGGCCGAGAGCGACGGCGGCCTGGGCGGCTCGCTGCAGTACAACAGCGACCTGTTCGACGCCGCGACGGCGGCAAGGATGGCGTCGCAGCTGTGCGCGCTGCTGGCGAGCGTGGCCGGCGGCGCGGATGCCGCGGCCGCGGCGAGGCTGTCCGAGCTGCCGCTGCTCTCGCCGGCGGAGCGCCATCAGCTGCGGCTCGAATGGAGCGCGGCGAGCTGGCAAGCGGGCGGCGACGACCTGCTGCACGCGCCGATCGAGCGGCAGGCGGCGTGCAACCCCGCCGCCGTCGCCCTGGTGGCGGTCGCCCCGGATGGGGAGCGTGACGGCGGCGCGAGCGCGGCGCTGGCGCTCTCCTACGGCGAGCTGGATGCCTGGGCGAGCGGGCTGGCGGCAGCCCTCCGTGCGCACGGCGCCGGGCCGGAGCGGCCGGTGGGCATCTGCGCCGAGCCCTCGTTCGCCATGTTCGCCGGCCTGCTGGCAATCCTCGAGGCCGGCGCCGCCTACCTGCCGCTCGACCCATCGCTGCCGCGGGAGCGCCTGGCGCAGATCGTCGCCGGCGCGGGCGCGCGGCTGGTGCTGGCCGAGGCGCATCTCGCTGCGCGGCTCGCAGGGCTGCCGGCCGTGGTCGTGCCCCTGCGGCGGGGCGCCGCGGTGAAAGCCGGCGGCGCCGGCCGCGGGGCGGGGCCCGCGGCCTTGCCGGACAACCCCGCCTACGTCCTCTACACCTCGGGTTCGACGGGCGCTCCCAAGGGCGTCGCCGTCTCCCATCGCGCGGTGGTCAACCGCCTTCGCTTCCAGCTGGCCGGCGACCTCGCTCCCGGCGCCCGGGTGCTGCAGCGGACGCGGCTCGGCTTCGACGTCTCGATCGTCGAGGTGTTTGCGCCCCTGTGGGCTGGCGCGACGGTGGTGCTGGCCCGGGCCGCGGGGCAGCAGGATGCCGCCTACCTGGCGCGCCTGGTCGCCGAGCAGCAGGTCACCAACGTCAACGCGCCCCCGGCGCTGCTGCCGGCGCTGCTCGCCGAGCCGCCCTTTCGGGATTCGCGGGCGCTGCGCCGGGTGGTCACCGGCGGCGAGCGGGTGCCGGGCGATCTGCCGCGGCGCTTCCTGGCGGCGTTCGCCGGCAGGGACGGCGCCGCCGCCGCGCCGCCGCTGCTGATCGCGCGCTACGGTTCGACGGAGACCACCATCTCGGTCGCGGAGTGGACCAGCCGGCCCGGCGACGGCCCGGCCGGGGAGAGCGTGCCGCTGGGGCGGCCCATCGCCGGCGCCCGCTTCCACCTGCTCGACCGCGCCTGGCACGAGACCCCGCCGGGCGTTCCCGGCGAGCTGTGCATCGCCGGCGCCTGCCTGGCCCGCGGCTACCTGGGGCAGCCCGATCTGACCGCCGCCGCCTTCATCCCCGATCCCTTCGCCGGGCGCGCCGGCGAGCCCGGCGGGCGCCTCTATCGCACCGGCGACCTGGTGCGCCACCGCGCCGGCGGCGTCCTCGAATTCCTCGGCCGCGTCGATCGGCAGCTCAAGATCCGCGGCTTCCGCATCGAGCCCGGCGAGGTCGAGGCGGCCCTGGCGCGCCACCCGGAGGTGGGGGAGGCGGCGGTGGTCGATCGCGAGGAGAGCGCGACCGGCGGCTGCCGGCTGGTCGCCTACGTGGTGCCGCGGGCGGCCGGCGGGCCGGCCGGCGCGGGTGGGGCCGCCGCCGCCGGCGGCGCCGCGGCCGGCTCGCGGCTGCCGCGGCGGCTGCGCGCGTTCCTCGCCGCCCGGCTGCCCGGATACATGGTGCCGTCGGCGGTCGTCGTCCTCGCCGCGCTGCCGTTGACGCGCAACGGCAAGCTCGACCGCGCCGCGCTGCCGGCGCCGGGCGAGGACCGCGGCGAGGCGGCGCCGCCGGATGCCGAGGCGAGCGGCGAGCGCGGACCGGTCCAGGAGCTGCTGGCGGGAATCTGGGGCCAGCTGCTCGGCATCGAGCGAGTGGGGTCCGCGGACGATTTCTTCGACCTCGGCGGGCACTCCCTGCTGGCCACCCGGCTGGTGTCGCGGGTCCGCGGCATCCTGGGCGTGGAGCTGGCGCTGAGCGAGGTCTTCGCGCACCCCGTCCTGGCCGCGCTGGCGGCGCGCCTCGAGGCGCTGCTGGCGGCGGGGGCCGCGGGTGCTGCCGGGGCGACGGCGGGCGCGGCGGCGTCGCCGCCGCCGCCGATCGTGCGCGCGGAGCGTGGCGGCGACCTCCCGCTCTCCTTTGCCCAGGAGCGATTGTGGTTCCTCGATCAGCTGGCGCCGGGCAGCGCGTGGTACCACCTGCCGGCGTTGCTGCGGCTGCGCGGGACGCTGCGGCCGGCGGCGCTCGCGGGCGCCTTCGCCGGGGTGGTGCGCCGCCACGAGACCCTGCGCACCCGCTTCGGCAGCGCCGGCGGCAGGCCCGTCCAGCGGGTGGCCGCCGCCTCTCCCGCCGCCTTCCCGATCGGCGCGATCGACCTCGCGGCGCTGCCGTGGGCGCGGCGCGAGCCGGAGGCCCTGCGGCTGGCGGGGCGGCTGGCGCGGCTGCCCTTCGATCTGGCGCGGGGGCCGCTGCTGCGTGTCCGGCTGCTGCGGTTGAGCGCCGGCGATCACCTGCTGCTGTTCGTCGCGCATCACGTCGCCGCCGACGGCTGGTCGATCGCGGTGCTGGCCCGCGAGCTGACGGCGCTCTACGCCGCGGCCCTCGCCGGGTGCCCGTCGCCGCTGCCGGAGCTGCCGGTGCAGTATGCCGACTTCGCCTGCTGGCAGCGGGCCTGGCTGGCCGGCGGCACGCTGGCCGAGCAGCTGGGCTGGTGGCGGCAGCGGCTGGCCGGCATGCCCGCGGCGCTCGACCTGCCGGCGGACAGGCCGGGACCGGCGGCGCCCGACTTCCGCGGCGCCCGGCGCCGCCTGACGCTGCCGCCGGCGCTCGCGGACGCGCTGCGCGCGGCGTGCGGGCGCCACGGGGTGACCGTGTTCATGGTCCTCCTTGCCGCCTTCCAGGCGCTGCTGGGGCGCCATGCCGGCCAGCGGCGGCTGGTCGTCGGCACGCCGATCGCAAACCGCAACCACGCCGAAACGGAAGGCCTGATCGGCTTCTTCGTCAACCTGCTGGCGATTCCCGGGGAGCTGGCGGGCGACCCCTCGTGGCAGGACCTGCTCGGCCGGGTGCGGGAAGCGTGTCTCGGCGCCTACGCCCGCCAGGACCTGCCGTTCGAGAAGCTGGTCGAGGAGCTGGCGCCGCGCCGCGACCTGGCGCACAGCCCGGTGTTCCAGGCGCTCCTGACCTTGCAGAACGCGCCGCGGGAAGAGCTGAGGCTGCCGGATCTGGCGATCTCGGCCATCGAGCTGGAAAGCGACGAGGCCCGCTTCGAGCTGAGCCTGACGGTGCTGCCGGCGGGGCCCGGCCTGGCGGCAACCCTTTCCTACCGGACGGCCCTCTTCGACGGCGCCACCGCGGGCAGGATGCTGGCGCACTGGCAGCGGCTCCTGGCGGAGCTGGCCGCGGCGCCGGCGGCCCCGGTGTGGGAAGCCCCGCTGCTGGGCGAGGCCGAGACAGCGCAGCTCCTGCGCGAGTGGAACGATACGGCGTGGCGCGCGGCGGGAACGCTCGACGGCGCGGGCGCGCCGGCGGGACCGCCGCCGCCATGCCTGCATGCGCTCTTCGCGGCGCAGGCGCGGCGCACGCCCGACGCCGTGGCGGTGCGGTGCGAGGGCGAGGCGCTGACCTACCGGCAACTCGAGCGGCGGGCAGCGGGCCTGGCGCGCCGCCTGCGGGAGGCCGGTGTCGGACCGGAGACGACGGTCGGCCTGCTGGCCGAGCCGTCCGTGCCGGCGATCGTCGGCCTGCTCGGCGTGCTCGCGGCCGGCGGCGCCTACGTTCCCCTCGACCCGGGAGCGCCGGCGGAGCGCCTCGCGGCAACGGTCGCGGATGCCGGGATCTCGGTGATGCTGTCGCGCGGCGAAGCGCTGAGCGCCTGGCATGGTTCGACCACCGCCATCGACCTGGCGGCGGCGGACGATGCGCCGCCTGGCGAGGCGGCGGTCGCGGTCGGCCGTCCTCCCCAGGGACTGGCGGCGGCGGCCGAAAACCTCGCCTACGTGCTCTACACCTCCGGTTCGACCGGCCAGCCCAAGGGAGTGGGAGTGCCGCACGGCGCGGTCGCCAACTACGTCCTGGCGATCGCCGAGCGCCTGGGGCTCGCGCTCGGAGCCGGCTTCGCCATGGTGCAGCCCCTGACCGTCGACTCCTGCGTCACCGCCATCTTTCCGCCGCTGGTGACCGGCGGCTGCCTGCACGTGATCCCGCGCGAACGCGCCCTGGACGCCGCGGCCCTGGCGGCGGAATTCGCGCGCCATCCGATCGACTGTCTCAAGATCGCGCCGACCCACCTGGCCGCGCTCCTCTCCGGGTCCGGCGGCGGGCTGCTGCCGCGCCGGTGGCTGATCGTCGGCGGCGAGGCGTCGCGGCTCGCCTGGCTGTCGAGCCTGCGGGCAGCGGCGCCCGGTTGCACCGTCTTCAATCACTACGGTCCGACCGAGGCGACGGTTGGCATGCTGATGTACCGGGTGTCCGGCCCGGAAGGCGCGAGCTTCTCGGCCGCCGCGCCGGTGGGCCGACCGATCGCCAACGCCCTGGCCTACCTGCTCGACGAACGGCTGCTGCCGGTGCCGCCGGGAAGCCGGGGAACGCTTTACATCGGCGGCGACTGCCTGGCGCGCGGCTATCTCGGCCGGCCCGAGGCGACCGCCGAGCGGTTCGTGCCGGACCCCTACGCGCGGCGGCCCGGGGCGCGCATGTACGACAGCGGCGACGTGATGCGCGGCACGCCGCGGGGCGAGCTGGTGTTCCTCGGCAGGCTGGACCACCAGGTGAAGATCCGGGGCTTCCGCGTGGAGCTGGGGGAGATCGAGGCGGCGGTGGCCCGTCATCCGGCGGTGCGCGAGGCGGCGGTGCGGACCTGGGAGGAAGCGCCCGGGAGGGCCGGGCTGGTCGCCTACGTGGTGGCGGCCGCGGGCGCGGCGGCGCCGGCGGTGGCCGAGCTGCGCCAGTTCCTGGCGGCGCGGCTGCCACAGCACATGTCACCCTCGGCGGTGGTCGTTCTCGCGGCGCTGCCGCGCACGCCGCACGGCAAGCTCGACGGCAAGGCCCTGCCGCCGCCCGCGCCGATCGCGCCGCTCCCTGCCTGGGTCCCGACCGCAGGCGCGGCTGCGTCCGGCGGTCCGTCGTCGCCGGTCGCGGAGCTGCTGGCGAGCCTGTGGGCCGACCTCCTGGGGCGCGCGCCGGCCGGAGCCGGCGACAACTTCTTCGAGCTCGGCGGCCACTCGCTGCTGGCGACGCGGCTGCTGTCGCGCCTGCGCGGCGCCTTCGCGGTCGAGCTGCCGCTGCGGGCGATCTTCGAGCACCCGACACTGGGGGGCCTCGCCGAGCGCATCACGGCGGCCAGGACGGGCGGCAGCGGCGCGAGCGACGCCCGCCCGGCACCGCCGCCGCTCGACGGCTCCCACCGGGCGAGCCGCCGGCAGGCGCCCCTGCCCCTATCGTTCGCGCAGCAGCGGCTCTTCTTCCTCGATCAGCTCGAGCCGGGGAGTGCCATCTACAACGTTCCGGCCGCGTTCTCGCTCGCCGGACCTCTCGACGTCGCGGCGCTGCGGCGGAGCCTGGGCGAGATCGTGCGCCGCCACGAGGTGCTGCGCACGCGGTTCGAGCTTTTCGAGGGCGAGCCGGCGCAGATCGTCCTGCCCTGGCCGGAATCCCCGGGTGGCGGCTCCCCGTTTCGCCTGCCGGTGGCCGACCTATCGGCGCTGCCGCCACGGCGCCGGGACGAGCAGGCGACGGCCCTGGCCGAGCGCGAGGCGGCGGTGCCGTTCGAGCTGTCCGGCCGGCGCTCCCCGAATGAGCATCTGGGAGGGCCGGCCGCAGGGAGCGAGCCGGGGAGGGGAGCCGCGGCGCCCCTGTTGCGCGTGGTGCTGCTGCGGCTGGGCCCGGAGCGGCACGCCCTGGCCGTGACCATGCACCACATCGTCAGCGACGCCTGGTCCAGGGAGATCTTCGCGCGCGAGCTGGCGGAGCTGTACGAGGCGTTCGCCGCGGGCAGGCCGTCGCCGCTCCCGGAACTGGCGGTCCAGTACGCCGACTTCGCCTGCTGGCAGCGGAGCTGGCTGCGCGGCGAGGTGCTGGCCGCGGAGCTGGCCCACTGGCGGGGACGGCTCGCCGGCTCGCCGCCGGTCCTGGATCTGCCCTTGGACCGGCCGCGGCCCGAGGTGCGCCGCCACCGCGGCGTCCGGCGCCGGTGGTCGCCGCCGGCGGCGCTCGCGGCGGCGCTCGCGGAGCTGGCGCGCCGCGAGGGCGTGACGCCGTTCATGGCGCTCGTCGCCGCGCTGCAGGCGGTGCTGGCGCGCTACGCAGGCCAGGACGACGTCGTCGTCGGCACGCCGGTGGCGGGGCGCAACCGCCTGGAGACCGAGGCGCTGATCGGCTTCTTCGTCAACACCCTGGTGCTGCGCACCGACCTCGCCGGGGACCCGAGCTTCCGAGAATTGCTGCGGCGGGTGCGGGAGGTGGCGCTCGAGGCGTTCCTGCACCAGGACCTGCCGTTCGAGAAGCTGGTCGAGGAGCTGGCCCCGCGCCGCAACCTCAGCCACTCGCCGCTGTTCCAGGTGCTCTTCGTGCTGACGCACGCCGACCGGCGCGAAGCGGCGGTCAAGGGCCTGCGCCCGATGCCCCTGGCGCTCCGCGGCCGCACCGCCAAGTTCGACCTGACGGTGGCGCTGTTCGATCGCGGCGGAGAGCTGACCGGCGGGGTCGAGTACGCCACCGACGTCTTCGACGGGTCGACGATCGTCCGCCTTTGCGCCCACCTCGAAGCCCTGCTGGCGGCGGGGGCGGCGGACCCCGCGGCGCGACTCTCCGCGATGCCGCTCTTGACCGCCGGAGAGCTGCACCAGCTGGCCCATGAGCTCGACGGTCCGCTCCCCGCGAAGGGGGACGCCGGAGCGGTCGTGGACCGCCAGTCGTTGCTCGCCGGCGCCGGCGAGGGCCTGGATGGCGGTCGGGATGCGGCGCGGCCGTTCATGGCTCCGCGCAGCCGCGTGGAGATCGCCCTGGCCGCGATCTGGGCCGAAGCCCTCGATTGCGGCAGGGTGGGGATCGACGACAACTTCTTCGCCCTGGGCGGCGACTCCATGCTCAGCCTGCGGGTGCGCTCGCGGGCGGCCGAGGCGGGCATCGCCTTCTCCCTGCAGCAGCTCTTCCGGCACCAGACCATCCGCGAGCTGCTCGCTGCGGTTGGCGCGGCCGGCGCGGCGACCGCGGGCGGCGCGGGCGGAATGGCTGCCGAGCCGCCGGCGGCCGCGGCGCTCGGCACCGCCGATCCGCCCTGGCCGGGCCGGGCGAGCCGGCCTTTCGATCAGCTCGCGGACGGGGGCGGCGACAGGCTTCCCGCCGGCGTGGAGGACGCTTATCCCCTCTCCGCCTTGCAGCTTGGCATGCTCTTCCACAGCCGGTTCAGCGCCGGGTCGGCGGCCTACCACAACGTGGGGAGCGCCCGGGTCCGCGTGCGCGTCGACCAGCGGGCGCTGGCGGCAGCGGTCGCGGCGCTTTGCGCGCGGCACCCGGTGCTGCGCACCTCGTTGCATCCGGCGGGCTTTGGCGAGCCGCTGCAACTGGTGCACCGCGAGGTGGACCTCCCGCTGGTGATGCATGACCTGCGCGGCCTCGCTCCCGCCGCCCGGGAGGAGGCCCTGGCGGCCTGGTTCGAGCGCGCCAGGCGAGACCGGTTCGATGTCTCGCGGGCGCCACTGCTGCGCTTCGAGGTCCATCTCCTCGGCGCCGCGGAGCTCGAGCTGGGCTGGCTGCTGCATCACGCCATCCTGGACGGCTGGAGCGTCGCAACCATGATGGCCGACCTGTTCGAGCTGTACCTGCCGCTGCTCGCGGCGGCCGAGCGGCGGGCGCCCGGCGCGCCGGCGGCGCGTCCGGCCCCGCCGGCACTGTTCCGCGCCTTCGTCGCCCTCGAACGGGAGGCGCTAGGGTCCGAGGAATGCCGGCGGTTCTGGCAGGAAAAGGCCGCCGCGCCGGGCGCCGGCATACTGCCATCATGGCCCGTGCCGCTCGACGGCGAGGCGGCAGCAGCGCGCGACGATGCCGAGCGTGGCGCCGCCGGCTCCGGACGCGGCATCGAGAAGCTGGCCGTCCCCATTGCCGCCGAGGTCTGCGCGGCCCTGGGCTCGCTGGCCGCTGCTCTCGGAGTGCCCCTCAAGAGCGCGCTTCTGGCGGCGCACTTGAAAGTCTGCTCCTGGGCCTGCGGGCAGCGGGACGTGGTGACCGGACTGGTCGCCAACGGGAGGCCCGAGGTCGCCGGCGGCGACCGCGTCCTGGGCCTCTTCCTCAACACGCTGCCGTTCGGCCTGCGGCTGTCGCCCGGGACGTGGTCCGGCCTGGTGCAGCGGACCTTCGCCGCCGAGCTCGAGATGATGCCCTATCGGCGCTTTCCCATGGCCAGGATCGCCGAGCTGCGGCGGAGCGAGGGAAGCACGCAGCCGCTGTTCGAAACCGCGTTCACCTACGTCCACTTCCACACCTTCGAGCGCTTGGACGGCCTCGCGGGGGTCGAGATCGCGGCCACGCGCTTCTTCGGCGTCACCAACTTCCCCCTGGACGTCACCTTTGCCCGCGACCCGGACGGCCCGGGCCTGCAGCTGGTCTTGAAGTTCGACCGCGGCAGGTTCGAGCCGGCCCAGGTCATCCGCCTGGCGCGCTGCTACGACGCGGCGCTGGCGGCGGCAGCGGAGTTTGGCGCGGCGCGGCACGACCGGTGCGTTGGGCTCGCCGCGGCCGAGAGGCATCAGCTGCTGGTCGAATGGAGCGGCGGCATTCCGGACGACCCGGCGCCACGGCTCGCGCACCGGCTTTTCGCGGCGCAGGCGCGGGCGAAGCCCGACGCCGTGGCCCTGACCTGGGAAACCGCGCGGATGACCTACGGCGAGCTGGCCCGGCGGGTGAGCCGGCTTGCCTGGAGACTCCGCGCCGCCGGCGTCGGGCCCGACGTGCCCGTCGGTATCCTGCTGCCGCTCGGCCCGGGCGCCGTGGTCGCGATCCTCGCGGTCCTCGCGGCGGGAGGAGCCTACGTGCCGCTCGACCCGGCCTGGCCGCGGCGGCGGCAGGCTTCCCTGATCGAGGACTGCGGCGCCGCCGTGCTCGTCGCCGAGCGGCGGCTGGCCGAGCGCCTGCGCGTGGAGGCGGCGGCGGGCGCTGTGGGCGCCGGCGACGGGCTCGCGGTGCCGGCACCGTTCGCAGTCAGGGACGCGATCGTGGCGATCGAGGAGAGCGACGCGAGCGATCCAGGCGGCGGGGGCGACGGTGGCTCCGGCGCCGCGTCCGAGCCCGGGGCGCCGGCCGGCGAGACGCTGCCGCCGGACGGCGCGGTGACACCCGAGAACCTGGCCTACATCCTCTACACCTCGGGCTCGACCGGCCGGCCGAAGGGCGTCATGGTCTCGCATGCGGGGCTGGCCAGCTACCTGCGGTGGAGCGCCGGCGCATACCTCGGCCGCGGCGGCGCTGACAGCGCCGGGCGCGGCGCTCCCCTGCATTCGCCGCTGACGTTCGATCTCACCGTGACGAGCGTCTTCGCGCCGCTCATAACCGGCCGGGAGGTGGCGCTGGTGCCCGCGGGGGAGGGGATCGAGGGGCTCGGCCGGGCGCTGGGCGAGGGCGGCTTCGGCTTCGTGAAGCTCACTCCCGCGCACCTCGACCTGCTGCAGCACTTCCTGGCGCCGGCGGACGTGCAGGCGGCCGCCGGCGCGCTGGTCGTCGGCGGCGAGCAGCTGTACGGCGCCCAGCTGCGCCTGTGGCGCGATCATGCGCCCGCCACCCGCATCGTCAACGAATATGGACCGACCGAGACGGTCGTCGGCTGCTGCGTCCACGAGATCCCGGCCGGCCGCACCGGCGACGGCCCGCTGCCGATCGGCCGGCCGCTCCCCGACGCTCGGCTCTTCGTGCTCGACGGCGAGGGCGGGCCGGTGCCGATGCTGACCGCCGGCGAGCTCTTCATCGGCGGGGCAACGGTGGCGAGAGGCTACCTCGGCAGACCCGATCTCACCGCCGAGCGGTTCGTCCCGGATGCGACGAGCGGGACGGCCGGAGCGCGCCTCTACCGCACCGGCGACCGGTGCCGGCACCGCTCCGACGGCAACCTGGAGTTCCTGGGGCGGACGGACTCGCAGGTGAAGCTGCGCGGCTTCCGCATCGAGCTTGGCGAGATCGAGGCGGCGCTCGCCGCCTCGGGCGCGGTGCGGACCGCGGCGGTGAGCGTCCGTGATGCCGGCTGGCTCGGCCGCCGCCTGGTGGCCCACGTGGTGCCGGCGGCGGGAACGGCGCTCGACGCCGCCAAGCTGCGCGAGTCGCTGCGGGAGCGGCTGCCGGAGCAGCTGGTGCCGGCGGAGATCGTCGCCTGCGCCGAGCTGCCGCTGACCGCCGCCGGGAAGGTCGACCGGCGGGCGCTCGAGAGATCGGGGCTGCCGCCGGCCGCGAATCGCCAGCGGGACACGCCGCCGGCGCCGCCGCGGGACCGGCTCGAAGCACAGCTGGTGGAGGCATGGGAGGAGGTCCTGGGCCGCGGCCCGATCGGCGTCACGGAGAGCTTCTTCGACCTCGGCGGGCATTCGCTGCTGGCGGTGAGGCTGATGGCGACCCTCGAAGAACGGTTGGGCGAGCGGTTGCCCATCTCGATCCTCTTCCAGGCTCCCACCGTCGAGCGCCTGGCGGCCGCCCTGCGGTCGGGCCGGAATGGCGGGCAGACCGAGACGCTGGTGGAGATCCAGGCGGGCGGCCAGGAGCCGCCGTTTTTCTGCGTGCATCCCGTCGGCGGCGGCGTGCTCTGCTACCGGGACCTGGCGCGTGGCCTCGGTCCCGGCCGCCCGTTCTACGGCGTGCAGGCGCCGGAGCTCGGCTCCGGCCGGAGGCCGTTTGCGACGCTCGGCGAGATGGCGGCCCACCACCTCGAGGCGGTGCTCGCCCGGCGGCCGCGCGGACCCCACCTGCTCGGCGGCTGGTCGATGGGCGCCGCCGTCGCCTTCGAGATGGCCCGGCAGCTGGCGGCACGCGCGGCCGCGCCGGAGATGCTGGTCCTGATCGATCCGCCGGACCCGCCGCCGGTCCCGGCCGGCGCCGGCAGCCCAGGGCCGGAGATCCCGGGAAAGGCTCCGGTACAGGGAAACGGGAGCGCCCGGGGCAGGTCGCTCGACGAGGCGGCCCTCGCCGCCTGGTTCCTCCGGGACGTCGCCAACCTCGGGATCGCGCTGCCGCTGCGGCGCGAGGACCTGCGCCGGCTTGGGCAGGCGGAGGTCCTGCGCCTTGCCGCGGCGGCCGCGCGCCAGGCCGGCCTCCCGGCCGCGCAGGCCGACCCGGCGCGCCTGGCCGCCCAGCTCGAGCGGATCAGGCGGCACGGCGAGCTGCTGCTGCACTACGTCCCCGGCCCCTACCCGGGGCCGGTGACCATCTTCAAGACGAAGCGGCGCTCCTCGCCGGCGCTGCGCGAGGCCTGGCGGTCCCTCGCCCGGGGCGGGGTCGAGATCCACGACGTGGCAGGCGACCACTACACCATGTTGCAGCCGCCGCTGGTCGCCGGCCTGGCGCGCCAGCTGAGGCGGGTCCTCGAGCGCGCGGAGCTGCCGCGGCCAGCGCTTCCCGCGATGGGAGTTAGGGCGTAAGATCCGCAGCAGCTCAAACGCCGCTTCGAGAGGAGGTTGCTGCATGGCCGTACGCTCGCGCGCCGCCGAAGACCTCAATCCGTTCCACATCGCGCAGACCCAGCTCGACCGGGCCCTGCCTCACGTCCAGGGCAAGAACGGCTTGCTGGATTACCTGCGGCGGCCCGAGCGCCTGTTGCGGATCGAGTTCCCGGTGAGCATGGACGACGGCTCCATCCGCGTCTTCACCGGCTTCCGCGTGCAGCACAACAGTGCGCGCGGCCCCTACAAGGGCGGCATCCGCTACCACCCCGACGTCACCGAGGACGAGGTCAAGGCGCTGGCGGCATGGATGACCTGGAAGACGGCGGTGATGGACATTCCCTTCGGCGGCGCCAAGGGCGGCGTGATCTGCGACCCCAAGCATCTTTCCAACGACGAGAAGCGGCGCATCACCCGCCGGTTCGTCACCCAGCTGGGCTCGGCGCTCGGGCCGATGGTGGACATCCCGGCCCCCGACGTCTACACCGACGAGACCACCATGGCGTGGATCTTCGACACCTTCGACATGACGCACAAGGGGCAGAACAACCTGCCGGTGGTGACCGGCAAGCCGCTGGCCCTGGGCGGCTCCTACGGGCGCGCCACGGCGACCGCCCGCGGCGCGCTGGTCTGCGTCGAGGAGGCGATCGGCCGCGGGCTGGTGGCGGGCGTCAAGACGCTGGCGGCGGCGCGCGTCGCGGTGCAGGGCTTCGGCAACGCCGGCGCGCACTTCGCGCGGCTGGCCGCGGAGGGCGGGGCGACGATCGTCGCGGTGAGCGATTCGACCGGCGGCGCCGCCGCCGCCAAGGGCCTCGACGTGGCCAGGATCCAGGCCCACAAGGCGAAGACCGGGAGCGTGGCCGGCCTCAAGGGCGCCTCGAGGATCGGCAACGAGGAGCTCCTCGAGCTCGACTGCGACGTGCTGGTGCCGGCGGCGCTCGAGAACCAGATCACGCGCCGCAACGCCGCCCGCATCCGCGCCAAGCTGGTGGCCGAAGCGGCCAACGGCCCGACCACGCCGGACGCCGACGAGATCCTCGCCAGGCGCGGCGTGGTGGTGGTCCCGGACATCCTGTGCAACGGCGGCGGCGTCACCGTCTCCTATTACGAATGGGTGCAGAACCTGCAGGACGAGCAGTGGGACGAGGCGACGGTCAACGCCAAGCTGCGCCGGAAGATGGTCAAGTCCTTCCACGAGGTCTTCGACATCGCGGAGCGCCTGGCGGTGGACCCGCGCGTCGCCGCCTACGTCCTGGCTCTCGGCAGGGTGTCCGCGGTCACCGAGCTGCGCGGCATCTGGCCGTAGGCGCGCGCGGGGCCCGCGTCCTGAACCAAACCGCTGCGCCTGCGTACAAGCAGTATGGCATCTCCCACGGGTCGGTCGGCTCCGGGTCGGTTCGAGTCTTTCCTCGTGCTCGCCATCTCCCTGGCCGCCCTGGGAATGACGGCGGCGGCCTTGCTGACCTCGCCGGCGGAGCAGGCGGCGGCGCGACCGGCCGCGGCCAGGGCCGAGGCGCCGCGGTCCGCCGTCGCCAGGGGGCATCTCGCCGGGCGCCCCACCCCTTCGGGCACCCCTGCCGGCGAGCGATGCTCGCTGCGCCGGTCGCCGACGGCGGCAACGCCCGGCCGGCCCGCCGGCGCCCCGCGGACGAGGTGTGCGGCGGCACTGTCCCAGGGCGCCCGCGAGGCGCCCGCGAACGCGAGCCGGCGCCTGCCAGGCTGACCCCTCTTTTATTGCGGCGACGGCAGCACGGTCGGGAGCAGGCGCGCCAGGGCCGCGTCGAGACCCCCGGCGACCGCCGGATCGGCGGGGCGAAGGCGGCGGGCGGCCTCGAACGCGGCAGCCGCCTGCTGCCGCTCGCCGGCGGCGCCGCGATAGAGCGCGGCGAGCAACTGCACCTCGAAATCGCCGGGCCAGCGCCGCGCCGCCTCCTCGACCAGCGCGAAAGCCCTGACGCGCTCGCCGGCCCGCGCCAGGTCGAGCGCCAGCAGCTTGAAGGGACGGCTGGCATAGGGTTCGACGACCAGGGCCTGCCGGTAGTGGCGCTCGGCCGCGTCGAACTGGCGATCTCGCCTTTCGAGGTCGCCGAGGTCGAGCAGTGCCCGGGGGGCGGCCGGGTCGAGCTCGACGGCGCGGGTCAGCGCGGCGCGCGCCGCCGGCAGGTTGCCGTCCTTGAGCAGCAGGCGCCCCTCTTCCTCGAAAACCAGCGGGCTGGTCGGTTCGGCCTTCTCCATGGCGGCCAGGAACGTCCTCTCGTTCTCGAAGATCGCCGAGTAGCGGGCGGCGAGGAGGCCGCAGGCCACGGCGGCGAGGGCCAGCACCCCCACGGCCAGGCGCCGCGGCTTGATCAGGGCGAGGCTCCAGGGGAGCGCGAGCGACGGCAGGAACAGGTACCGGTCGGTCACCATGGCTTGCGGCGCCAGGACCCAGAGGTTGAGCACCGGCAGCAGCCAGGCGATGAACCAGCCGATCGGCAGCAGTAGCGGGTGACTGGTCTTCCAGGCCCAGGCGGCGAGCGAGACCAGGGCGGCCGCGATGGCGACCGAGAGGAGGACGGGCGTGTCGAGCGGACCGAAGCGGGGGCGCTCGGGGCGGAAGAAGGCGAAGCCGGCAGGCCAGAGGAGGAGGCGCAGATAGGTGGCGAAGGCGACCGGCACGGCAGGCAGGGAGGCGGCGAGACGCGGCGCGTTGACCGCCGGCTGGGCCAAGCCTCCCAGCACGGCGATGCGGACCGCCAGGTACGGGACGGTCACCGCCGCCAGGGCGCCGGTGAGCTTCCAGAGCCGGCGCGAGAGCCGCGGCTCGGTCCGCGCGGTGGCCAGGGCCCACACCGCCGAAAACGGCAGGAGCCCGATGGCAACCTCCTTCGAAAGCAGCGCTAGGGCGTAGGCGGCCGCCGCCACGGCCACCGGCGCGACGTCGCTCCGCTCCGGCCTGCCGGCGCCTCGGGCGCCGCTCCGGTCAGCACCCCGCCCGGCGCCCCAGAGCGCCGCGTGCAGGGCCAGCAGCACGAACAGGGCCGCGAGCAGCTCCTGCAGACCCGAAGCCCAGGCGACCGAGCTGACGTGCGCGGGGTGCAGCGAGAAGACGATCGCGGCCAGCAGCGCGAGGACGGGTGAGAAGCCGAGGCGCAGGAGGAACCCATAGGCCAGCACGCCGATCAGGCAGGCCAGGATGACCGCCGCGAGGTGCCAGGCAAAGGGCCTGCCGCCGGCGACCTGGTAGTAGAGCGTCGAGAGCGCCAGGAAGACGGGCCGGTAGAAGCTGCTGATGACCGTGCCGCCGCCCTTGCGCAGCCCGCCGACGTCGGTCAGGAACCCGCGCGGAATGCTGCCGAGATCGGCGAGCGACGGGCTGCTGCGGAAGAGCACGGTGTCGTCGAGCACGAAACCGTAGCCCGTCGTCGGCCAGTAGAGGAGCAGGGGAGCGAGCGCCGCCAGGAGCGGCGGCAGCAACCTGCCAGCCAGCCGCCCCCGCCGCCATCGCCGCGAGCCCGCCGCCGGGGCGGCCGCGGGCTGCCGCCGCGGCCTGGCGGCGCTCGACGAGCGTACGGCTCTGCGGCCCATGCCGTAAGCGTAGTGGATGTCCTTCCGTCGCGCACTCTGCTACCTTCGCCATGCACTCCGGCCCGCGGTGCAGGGTTGCAGCGACCGCCGTCGCTTCCGGCGCGAGCATCGGCGGGCCCGGGCGGCGAACGAGGACGCCTGATGCACGGTCGGCATCGACCTGCCGGCGACGGACCGGCGACGAAAACCCTGGCGCTCGGCGAGGCCGGCGCCCCGAACATCCCGGGCATCGCGGGCAAGCCGGGCGAGCCGGCCCAGCCGGCCGGGCCGATCTTCCTCCCCGGCGAGGTCGTCGCCGGCCGCTTCCACATCAGGCGGTTGCTGGGCGAGGGCGGGATGTCCCAGGTCTTCGCGGCCGCCGACCTCGAGCTGGGCCAGGACGTGGCCATCAAGGTCCTGCGGCCCGAGCTGGACGGCGCCCCCGACGGCCGCGCCTCGCTGCGGCGAGAGGTGCTCCTGGCGCGGCGGATCACCCATCCGAACGTCTGCCGGATCTTCGACGTGTTCCAGCACTCCGCCGCGCCTGCCGGCGACGGTCGCGGCAGCGTCGCCGGCAGGCTGGTGCTGGTCATGGAGCTGATCTCCGGCGAGACGCTGTCGCGGCGCCTGGCGCGCGGCGGGCCGCTGACGCCGGCCGCGGCGCTGCCGATCGTCCGGCAGCTGGCGGATGCCCTGGATGCGGCCCACGCTTGCCAGGTCGTGCACGGCGACTTCAAGAGCGGCAACGTGCTGCTCGAGGCCAGGCCCGGAGGACCCCGCGCGGTCGTCGCCGACTTCGGCCTGGCCCAACCCGCGGCCGCCGGCGCCGGGTGCGGCCACGGCACGCGGCCCTACGTAGCGCCCGAGCTGCTGGGCGGCGGCCGGGTGACGCCGGCCAGCGACGTCTACGCGCTCGGCGTCGTGATCCTCGAGATCGTCGCCGGACGGCTCCCTGGCTCCCGCCCGGAGAGCCTTCCCGCCGCCACGGCCACGGCGGCGCTGCCGGCGAGCTGGCGCCGGACGCTGGAGCGCTGCCTGGCCGCGTCGCCGGGGGACCGGCCGCGGAGCGCCGGGGCCGTCGCCCGCCATCTGGCGGCCGGGCTTTCGCAGCTGCCGCCGCCGGCCGCCGCCGCGGCCCGCGGGTCCCGGCCCCGCACGCTGTCGTGGGCCGGCGCGGCGTGCCTGCTGGCGGCGCTGCTGGGGCTCTCGCCTGAAGGACCGCCGCGCCAGGGAAGGGCTCCCGGCGTGCTCGGCGGCTCCGGCGCGGCCGCAGACGCGGCAGCGGGCCCCGGCCCCGAGTCGGCGGCGGAGCGCGCCGCGGCGCGGGCCTTGCGTCCCGCGTCGCCGCTCGCCGCGGGCCTTTATGCACGGGGCGAAGGGCTGCTCGCGCGAGGCGAGCTGCCGGAATCCTACGCGGTGCTCCGGCGCGCGCTGGCCGCGGACCCCGGCTTCGCCCTGTCGCACGCGGCCCTGGCCCGCGTCTGCGCCGGGCTGGGGCGCAACCAGAGCTCCCGGCAGGAGGCGGCTGCGGCGGAGAAGCTGTCGGGCCGCCTGCCGGAGCGCCAGCGCCTGGCGATCGCGGCGATCGCGCGCCGGGCCGGCGGCGATCCGCGCGGAGCGGCCGGCTTGCAACGGGTGCTGTGGAACCTGTCGCCGCACGATGCCGACCTGGGATTGCAGCTCGCCGAGAGCCAGCTGGCGGCGGGGAACCCGGGCGCCAGCCTCGAGACCCTGCGGGCGCTCCGGGGCGGCGGCGTCGATCCGGCGCGCGCGCCCGGCGTCGACCTGCTCGCGGCGCGGGCGCACAACCGCCTCTCGGACCCCCGCGCGGCGCTCGCGGCGGCGCTCGCCGCCGAGGACGGGGCGAGACACGCCGGCGAGGGCTTCGTCCTTGCCGCGGCCGAGATCGAAGAGTGCGATGCCCGGGCCGCCGCCGGCGATCCGGCGGGCGCGGCCCGGGCGCTCGACGCGGCACAGGAGCTCTATCGCCGGCTGGGCTCAAAGGACGGCACCGGCGAGGCCCTGAGCCGCCTTGGCATCCTGGCGGCGCGAGCCGGCCGGACGCGGCAGGCGCTGGCGCTCGGCGAGCAGGCGCTGGCGATCTTCGAGGCGGCCGGCAACGAGTTGGGAGCCGCGCACGCGCTCGCCGTGATCGGCGCCGTCCGGCAGCGGCAGGGCGAGGTCGAGGAGGCCCAGGGCTTCTACGAACGCTCCCTCCAAGGCTTCCGCAGCGCCGGGGACCCGGCCGGCGAGGCCGGCGCCCTCCTGTCGCTGGCCAACGTGCTGTGGGGGCGGGTCGAGAAGGCCAGGATCGAGAAGCTCCTGCAAGACGCCGTCAGCCTCGACGCGGAGCTCGGCAACCGCGAAGGCGAGATGCGCGCGCTCAACGACCTGGCCGTCCTCGAGGTCCAGAACGACGCCCTCGACACCGCGCGCGTCCACTTCGAAGCGGTGCTGCGCCTCGCCCGCGAGGCGCGGATCAGGCCCCAGGAGAGCCTCGCCGAGCTCAACATCGGCAGCGTGCGAACCGCCGACGGCAATCTACGGCTGGCGCGGCCCCATCTGCTCGACGCCCTGCGGCTGGCGCGCGAGGTCCACCGCCCGGACCTCGAGTCCGGCGCCCTGGAGGCTCTCGGCATCCTGTCCATGCAGGAGAACGACTTCGCCGCCGCCGAGAGCGCGCTGCGCCAGGCGCTCGCGATCGAGAGCGCGGGCGCGCTGCGCATGGCATTGCCGGCGACGCGCGCCTTCCTGGCTCGCCTGCAGCTCATGGCGGGGCAGTTCGCCGCCGCCGAGGGCACGCTGCGCCAGGCCGCGGCGGACCAGCTGGCGGTCGGCTATCACCGCCCCTCGCCGCTGGTCACGGGCCTGCTCGCTGAGTCCCAGGTCGGACAGGGGAAGCTCGCCGCCGCCCGGCGGACACTCGCCGCCGCCGACCTGCGGTCGCCGGCGGCCAGGGAGGCCGAGACGCGGCTGATCCTGGCGCTCGCCGGCGCCAGGCTGGCGCTGGCCGCCAAGCAGCCGCTGCCCGCCAGGCGCGGCCTCGAGGAAACGCTGCGGCGCTTCGCCTCGTCGCCACATCCCGACCTGCTGTTCGAGGCGCGCGGCCTCCTCGCCGCGGCCGACCTCGCCGCCGGCGAGACCGCCCGGGGCTGCGGCGCGCTGCGCTCGCTTGCGGACACGGCGAGCAGCCAGGGCTTTGCGCTCGCGGCGTCGCAAGCCGGAAGCCTCCTCCGCGGCACTCCCGCATGCAGGCAGGCGGCGCCGCCGCCAGGCGGTTGACGCACCCTGATGCACCCCTTGCGCTTCGACAAGTGGCGCTGTAGGCTCTCCCTGTAGAAGCAGAAGGGGGCGGCCAAGGAGAAATGATGTGTTGAGCGATCTCGCCTGTCGATTGCGTTTCCTGCTGCGGCGGCGCGCGGTGGAGGCCGAGCTGGACGAGGAGCTGCGCTTCCACTGGGAGCGCGAGGTCGAGAAGCGCATGCAGGCCGGCCTGACGCGGCAGGAGGCCAGGCGTCGCACGCGGCTGGCGTTCGGCGGTTTCGACCAGGTCAAGGAGTCCTGCCGGCAGGCGCGCGGCATCGAGCCGCTCGAGACCCTGGTGCGCGACCTGGGCTACGGGCTGCGGCAGCTGCGCGCCCACCCCGGCTTCAGCGCCGTCGCGGTGCTCACCCTGGCGATCGGCGTCGGCGCCAACACGGCCCTGTTCTCGGTCGTCGACGGCGTGCTGTGGAAGCCGCTGCCTTTTCCGCATCCGGAGCAGCTGGTCAGGCTCCATGCCAGGAGGCCGAACCTCGAGAACGGTTCCATCTCGTACCCGAACTTCCGTGATTGGCAGCGGCTGAACCGCACCTTCTCGGCCATCGCCATCGCCCGCGAATCCGGCTTCAGCCTGACCGGGAGGGGCGAGGCCGAGCAGCTCGACGCGCAGCTCGTGTCGGCTGATTTCTTCTCGCTGCTGGGGGTGAAGCCGCTGCTGGGCCGCGGCTTCGCCGCGGGCGAGGACGAGATCGGCGCGGCGCCCCTGGTGATCATCAGCGAAGCGCTGTGGCGGCGCAAGCTCGGCGCCGCGCGGGACGTGCTGGGCAGAAGCCTGACGCTCGACGGGCGACCGTATGCGATCGTGGGGGTGGTGGCGGGGCGCTTCGGGCTGCAGATCTCGGGTTTCAATCCCGCCGACCTGTACGTCCCCATCGGCCAATGGGCCAACCCGTGGCTGCGGCGCCGCGCCTTCGGCATGATGATCCACGGCGTCGGCAGGCTCGCGCCCGGCGTCACCATCGAGCAGGCGCGCGCCGACCTGCAGCGCGTCACGCGCAATCTCGCCGCCGCCTATCCCGCCGACGACCAGGGCGTCGGCGCGACCCTCGTGCCGCTCAAGGACGAGGTGGTCCGCGACGTGCGGCCGGTGCTGCTGGTGCTGCTCGGCGCCGTCGGCTGCGTGCTGCTGATCGCCTGCGTCAACGTCGCCAACCTCCTGCTCGCCCGTGCGACCGGCCGCGCCGGCGAGCTCGCGGTCCGGGCCGCCCTGGGAGCCACCCGGGGACGGCTCGTCCGCCAGCTGCTGACCGAGAGCGTCCTGCTGGCGGTGGCGGGAGGAGCGCTGGGGGCGCTGCTGGCAGCGTGGGGCACGCGGGCGGCGCTGGGCCTGCTGCCTGCCGCCCTGCCGCGCGCCGAGGACGTCGGGGTCGACGTCCGTGCCCTCGGCTTCACCCTGGCGATCTCGCTCGGCGCGGGCTTGCTCTTCGGCGTGGTGCCGGCGGCAAGGACGGCGCGCGCCGGCGGGCACGGGACGCGAACCGAGGGCGGCGCCGGCGCGAGCGGCGCGCGGCATCGCGCCCAGGACGCCCTGGTGGCGATCGAGACGGCGGCGGCGCTCGTGCTGCTGATCGGCGCCGGCCTGCTGATCCGCAGCCTCGGCCAGCTGTGGCGCGTCGATCCTGGTTTTCGGCCCGAGCAGGTGACGACGGCCAACCTCGCCCTGCCGCCGGCGATGATGACCGCGAGACCCGAGGCGATCCGTGCCCGGTGGCGCGAGGTGGAGGGCAGGCTGGCGGCGGTCCCGGGCGTCGTGGCTGCGTCCCTGACCTGGGGGGCCCAGCCGCTGGTCATCGGCGACCAGGCGCTGTTCTGGCTCGACGGCCAGCCGCGGCCGCCGAGCGAGAACGCGATGAGCTCGGCGGTGCGCTACATCGTCGAGCCCGGATACCTGCGGACGATGCGCATCGCGCTGCTACGCGGCCGCTTCTTCGACGCCCACGACGACGAGCGTTCCGCCCCGGTGGTCGTCGTCGACGAGGTCTTCGCCCGGCAGTTCTTCGCCGGCCGGGATCCCCTTGGGCAGCGCCTCGACCTGAGCGGCGGCGCCAGCCGCGCCGAGATCGTCGGCGTCGCCGGCCACGTCAAGCAGTGGGGGCTCGACACGGACGGCCATCAACCCCTGCGGGCCCAGGTCTATCTCCCCTTCATGCAGATGCCGGACGCCGCGATGGCGCACACTCCCAGCAACGCCGCGATCGTGGTGCGCTCGTCGCCCGGCGCGCCCGCGGTCTTCGCCGCCGTCCGGCGCGCCCTGCGGGGGGTGAGCGCCGAGATCGAGGTCTCGGGCCTGCGCACCATGAACGAGATCGTCGGCGCGTCGCTCGCCGCGCGGCGCTTCGCGATGATCCTGCTCGGCAGCTTCGCGCTCGTGGCGCTGGCGCTGGCCGGCATCGGCATCTACGGGGTGACCGCGTACCTGGTGGGGCAGAGGACCCACGAGATCGGCCTGCGCATCGCCCTCGGCGCGCGGCGCGGCGACGTGCTGGCCCTGGTCCTGCGGCAGGGCGCCAGGGCGGCAATCACGGGCGCCGCCCTGGGGCTGGCCGCCGCGGCGGGGCTCACCCGCCTGCTCGGCCATCTGCTCTTCGGCGTGAGCCCGACCGATCCGCCGACCTTCCTCGGCGTGGCGGCTGTCTTGCTGGTCGTCGCCGCGGCCGCGTGCTACCTGCCTGCGAGCCGCGCGATGAGCATCGACCCGACCGCGGCGCTGCGCCGCGAATGAGCTCAGTTTTTCTCGCGCGGCAGCTCGGCGCCGCCGGAGAGGGAAGGCGTGGCCGCCGGCCACGTGCCGGCAGGCTGGCCGGCCGAGCGGCTGGCAGCGCGGCCGGCCGCCCGGCCCGGGCGCAGGAGTCGCAGCAGGCGCAGGCGGCAATGGTCGAGCTCGGCGCGCCCCCACAGGCCCAGGCCCCGGAGCCCCATGCGGAACGGCGCGAGGTCGAGATCGAAGTAGGCCCGTACGCGGCGCCCGTGGTTGCGCCGCCCGTCCTCGCCGGCGGCGCGGCGCGCCAGCGCAATCGCCCGGAAGCGGCGGCTGTACCAGCGCATCAGGTGATAGCTGAAGAAGGCCGGCCGTGGACCGAGCACCGGCATCCAGTGGAAGCGGCCGAAGAAGCGGTAGGCCGGGATGACCACGAAGATGTAGTAATGCGCGGTGTCGAGAAGGAAAGCGGCGGCCAGCAGGTCGTGCTCGCCCATGTAAAGGTACTTGTCGCGGTAGACGGCCGCGAAGAAGCGATGGTAGGAGCGCACGAACGTCTCGTTGTGCTCGGCAATGCGAGCCTGAAGCGGAGCGCCGCGCAGCTCGCCGGCGATCTCGGCGCCGGCAACCGCGACCGTGGCCTCGACGCTGAAGCTCGCATGGTCGAGGCCGGGCGAGTAATAGGGGTCGAGGAAGGCCGCGGCGTCGCCGACGAGGGCCCAGCCGGCGCCCATGTACTGCCGTGTCGAGTAGGCGAGGTGGGAATAGGAGCGCAGGTCCTCGCCGCGCATCCGCGCGCCGTCGAGCAGCTCGGCGGCGGCAGGGATGGCGGCGAGGAAGGCGCGGTACTCGGCGGCCCGGTCCTTGCCCGCGGAGAGGTTGTGGATGCGCTTGTCGTAGACGATGCCGACGCTGGTTTCGCCGTTGCCCAAGGCGATGAACCAGACCCAGTAGCCGTAGCCCATGTAATGGTTGGTCGCCAGGCGGCGTGACGAGACGTTGCCGCGTGCGAGGGAAAGCGGACCGCGGGCAGCCAGGTCGTCGAGATGGCGCACCCTCTGCCAGCGGCACCAGACCGCCGCCGTCGGGTGGTCCTGGTTGCGCTCGACGAGATCCAGGCGTTTGCCGAGGAAGGTGGCGCGGCCGGTGGCGTCGAGCAGCCAGCGGCAGGCGACCACCACCTGCCTGCCCCCCTCCGCCCCCTCTGTGTCATGGCGTTCGACCGTGACGCGGTGGTCGAAGTCGCCCAGCTCCACCGCGGTCGCCCGCGCCGGCCGCCAGATCTCGGCGCCCTCGGCCGCCGCGGTCGCCAGCAGGTGCTCGTCGAGAGCGTCGCGGCGGAGCAGGAAGGAGCAGACCGCGCTGCGCACCGTGCCGCCGACCTCGCTCGCCTGGGCGTGGCCGGTCACCTGGCGGTTGCTGAACCAGTAGCGCAGGCCTTCCTTGGGCAGGTGCTCGCGCTCGAGGTGCTCCCACATCGCGAGGCGCCGGGTCAGGAACATCGCCGACATCTCGGTCGTCGCTTCGCCGACCTTGGCGTCGAAGGCGGCGGCGCGCTCGACGACCAGCACGCGGGCGCTCGGCCGTTCGCGGCGCAGCAGGATGGCCGCCGCGGCGCCGCTGAAAGCGCCGCCGAGGATGAGGACGTCGACCTGCTCGTCAGCTGTCATCTTGCCTCGTGGCGGGAATTCTAGCAGGCCGCTGAAAAACCCCGCGCGCCGTCGCGGAGGGCCGCGCGCAGCAGGCGGATGCAATAGAATGGGAGCGTTCGCAATTTGCATGGAGGTGCTGGGCATGACGCGAGCGAAACGGCGCATCGTGTGCTGTCTGGTCCTGCCCCTGGCGCTCGCCGGGTGCGCGAAGCTCTTGAGCAGCGACGGGACGGAGTCGGCGGCCAAGACGCGGGTGAGATTCATCCTGCAGACCATCAAGGACCACGGCTCCGGCACGGACACCGCCCTGCAGACGGCGGTCTGCCGCTGGCGCAACGACAAGGTCTTCATCGCCATGCCCAGCGAGCAGGCCGAGGCGGTGGAGGCGTTCGACACCTGGCGCCAGCAGGGCGGGATCTACCCGGACCTCCAGACCTTCGAGGTCGACGAGAAGGTGGCGGAGCGGAAGCAAGCCGATCCCGAGGGAACCTACTACGTCACGGCCAGGATCAACGGCGTCTCGCGCCTCCTCCGCGTGCCGCCGAAGGCGCAGATCAGCTGGGCGGACGGGATCGCGGCGGCCGCGGCCCCCATCTCGGCGAAGCCGGCGGTCACCATCACGGAGACGGAGCTGCAGCGCAAGCGGGCGGAGTGGCAGGAGCACGAGCGCATGGCCGAGCAGAGCCAGGCGGAGCTGCAGGCGTGGCGGCGGTCGCGCGCTCCCGCCAGCGAGCAGGCGGTGCCGCGGGTCGGCGCCGCCAAGCCGGTGAGCGACGCGGCAAGCGAGCTGCCGCGCGCCATGCACGCCTGGCACCGGCGCTACACCCAGCGCGCGACGGCGGTGAGCCTGGCCCTTTCCCAGTTCGGCATGGCGGCGCGCGAGAACCCGCCGGACATGCCGCGCAAGCTCGCCGCTTGCCGGGACCTGCGCGCCGCGTCGCAGGCCCTGCTCGCCGACCCGGAGGCGCTGGCCGCGCCGCTCGCCACCGTCTCCGGCCCGCTCGGCACCGCCTACGCCGAGATCCAGGCGGCCGCGGCGGCGTGCCTGGCCTACCGCGGGGACGAGCAGGCGGCCCATCTCGCGGCCGCGAGGCAGGCGATGTCCGAGGCCGGCGCCGCGCTGCGCCCGTTCCAGCTGGCGCCCTGAGGGTACGGTCGCGCGGCTGCTGGCGCCTCGCGGCGTCTCAGAGATCCAGGCAATCGCGGCCGGCGGGAGCCGCCGGCGACGCCCAGGGCCCGGCGCTGCCGGTGCCTGACCTGGCGTCGAGGATCTGGCGGACCCTGGCGACCAGCACCGAGGCACGGATGGGCTCCTCGAGGCAGGCCACGAGATCGCCGGCCGGCACCGCCGCGCAGTCGCCGGCGAGCAGCAGGACACCGAGGCGCCGGCGGTCCCTCGGCTGTCCATTCCGGGGGGCGGCCAGCGACGCGAGCCGCTGCGACAGCTCGGTGCAGCCCTCGGCCGGCGATGCCAGTTGCCAGACCAGCAACGAGACCGCCGCGCCCTGCCGTCTGGCCAGCCGCCAGGCGTGGTCGCCGGTGCGTGCCGCCACGACGTCGTAGCCGCAGGTCTCGAGCGCGATCTGCGCGAGGACGCGGAGCTCCGGATCGTCCACTCCGACGAGAATGGTCTCGGAACCTCGCGGCAGCTTGTAGATTGCGTCTTCCCGATCTGTCATGGCCGGAGCCTCTCCCGATCGCGGCGGCAGCGCTGCATGGCGCGCGATGCCGCTACCCTCGATCGCTACCCTTGATCGATGCCCCGGGTAGAGAGTAGCGGCCGGCTCCGGCCGCCGGAATCGGCGGGCCGGTGGTTTTGGTGTAGTGATTCAGCCTACAAGGAGATGCAAGATCAGGCGCCGGGGCGTGCGCCGCCATCGCCGCCAGCGGGGTCGGCGGCGAGGCCATCGGGCGAGCGTTCGAGCGCTTGCCGGTTCCAGCCTCCCAGGTTCGCGGCGGCCTCGTAGGTGCTTTCCAGGAACTCCATGACCGCCGCCGCCGGATCGGCGAGGGCGCGCACGGCCTCGTACGGCAGGATCCATTCGTGGAGAGCAGGATCGTATCGCGCCGCTGCAGGCCGCAGGGGCGCCTGGGCGCAGCCGGCCGGCTCCGGGTAGGCGTAGGCGTAGAACGCCGGCTCCTCGATGCCGCCGGCTGTCCCGGGCCACCACCCGGCGCTGATGCAGGCATGGGAGTAGGCCTCGCGCGTGACGAAGTCGGCGAGATGGGGGAAGCCGCCCGGGTGCCGCGGCGCCCGCTCGCCGGAAAAACGAGTGCAGGCCATATCGAAGCTGCCCCACCAGAAGTGCGAAGGGCTGCACTTGCCGAGGAAGCGGCCGCGGAAATCCTTGAGCAGGCGATCGACCTGCACGAGGATCCGCCAGCAGCGCTGCGCCGCGCCGGGATCGTAGGAGGCGTGTTCCCGGTCCTGGGGGAAAGGAGTCGTCACCGCCGTCTCCTGCGGCACCGGCCAGATCTTGACGCTGGCGCCCAGGTCGCTCAGCAGCGTCCGGTAGGCGCGGTAGAAATCTGCCACCGGCTCGGCCCGCAGCGGCAGCGCCGCCGTCGCGCCTTCACTGGTGCGGGCGATCAGGGCGTGATCGATGAGATCGAGATCGATGGCGAGGGTGATGGCGCCGCACGGCATCGGCGAGGTCGTCAGCCCGCGGGCGGTGACGTACAGGGCGGTCTGCCACCAATGGTTCTCCATGGGAGCGAGAGCCAGGCGCGTCTTGCCGACGATCTGGGTGCGCAGGTGCAGGCCGGTGTAGGTCGCCTGCCAGTCCGCGAGCGGCAGGCTGGGCCAGAGCTCGGCGAGCGTGAGGTGCCGTGGGGCGTCAATGGTGTCGGTCATGGCCGTCCCCCGCGTAGCTTATCAGCCCCCGCGGCGGGGTGAGGCGCCTACTCGACCATCTCGAGGAGCACGCCGTGGGTCAGGGAGGCCGGGATCAGGAAGCGGTCCCGGCCGTGGTAGCGAAACGTCGGCAGCGTCAACCCGGTGCTGTCCTGGACGAGCTCCGCCGCAAACGCGGAGGCAGCCGAGGCGCCGGGCGCCGCTAGCGGTCCGGGAGGGGGATGCTCCCGGCGACCGGAATGCCACTCTTCGCGCGCACGTGGGCCAGGTACTCAAGCTGGGACGGCAGCGTCGAGACCAGGCGCTCGGCTCTCTCTCGCAACTGCCGGAAGGCGTGGCGGGCCCGCTCCTGCTCGATGTGGTCGAGGGCGGGCAGGCTCGACGGGGGCCGATAGTTGAGACCGAGCAGCATCACGGAATACGAGTACGCCTCGAAGCCGTGGAAGCGCGGATTGATGCTCCTGGCGTTGGGCAGGCGCCGCTTCCACAGCTCGAGGCGCTCGCCGAGCTCCTCCGGAACCGCCACGCTCTTGGTGGCGCGCCAGAACTCGGTGTCCGCCCGGTCCGTCGTGACGTAGTGCAGGATGAGGAAATCGCGGACGCCGTCGATGCAATCACCCACCACCCGGTTATAGCTCCTCGCGGCGCTCTCGTCGTAGCCGGCGCCGGGGAAGTGGTTGACCAGCTCCTCGATGCCGTTCTGGATGAAGAAGATGCCGGTGGATTCCAGCGGCTCGACGAAGCCGCTGGCGAGCCCGATCGCGACGCAGTTCTTGACCCAGGAGTTGCGGCACCTGCCGATGCGCATGTCGATGTGCGCGGCCCTGAGGCCCGAGGCCGCGGGCCCCAGGTGACGGCGGAGCTCCGCCTCGGCGTCCTCGCGGGAGCGGAAGGCGCTGGCATAGACGTAGCCCGTGCCGGTGCGTCCATACAGCGGGATGTCCCATACCCAGCCGGCCGTCAGCGCGGTGGCCGTGGTGTAGGGATTGATGCCATGGAGCTCGAGGTCGCGCGGCACCTGCATCGCCACGGCGCTGTCGCAGAGCAGCGACCGGGAGAACGAGAGGAACGGCTCGCGCAGCGCCTGGTTGATGAGCAGGCCGCGGAAACCGGTGCAGTCGACGTAGAGGTCGCCCGCGATGGCCCCGTGCTCCAGGGTGATCAGCTCGTCGATGCTGCCGTCGTCGCGCAGCTTGACCTCCCCCACGTCGTCGATGACCTGGCGGACGCCGCGGCGCATGGCGTAGCCCTTGAGGAACTCCGCCAGCAGGCTCGCGTCGAAATGGTAGGCGTATGGATATTGCACCTTGTGTTCCGCGAGGATGTTCCGCTTGCCCTGCCGGTCGACCGTGAAGTAGTCCTGCACCTTGTCGTCGAACACCCTGCCGTCGAGGAACCGCGGCGACCGCTTGGCATCGCAGAGGGCGGGCACCACGAAGCAGGCGTAATCGAAAGGCTCCTCGTGCCTCTTGAGCTTGAGCCACCATTCGCCGAGGTTGAAGCCCTCGACGACCTCGTGGCGCTGGAACGGATGAAAGAAATGGCCCCCGCCGGCCATCCAGTCGACAAACTTGATGCCCAGCTTGTAGCTGGCGTTGCAGCTCGGCATCCACTCGCTCTCGTCGAGGCCCAGGAAGTCGAAGAAGAGCTTGACCGTGCTGAACGTCGCTTCTCCGACGCCGATCGTCTTGATCTTGGATGATTCGACCAGGGTGACGTCGAGTCCCGGCAGGGCCTTCTTGAGATGGGAGGCGGTCATCCAGCCGGCCGTTCCCCCGCCTACGATGACGACCTTGTTTGCCATGTTGGGCGCCTTTTTCGTCGCGGCACGTTCGCCCGCGGCGTCGCTGCCGCCGCGGCCCGCGCCGGGGCCGGCGAAGATCGCGTCGACGTGCCGGTCGATCTCGCCGGTCGTGAGCAGCCGGTCCAGGCCCTCGAGGTCCAGGAGACGATTGACCAGGGGCCGCTGCCGGGCCTCGATGCGGCAGGCCTCCGCATAGGGCACGCTGGTGAACGAGACCAGGTTGTAAAGCGGTGTGAAGCGGTCCGGATGGCGCTCGGCGATCCGGCGCTCGAGCTCCTTGCGCAACCGGAACCGGGAGTCGCCGACCAGGTCCCGGAGCTCGTGGAAATGCTCCAGGGCCAGGTCGGCAACGGCCTCGGCATCCGGCTTGCGCAGCCGCTCGAACGCGCGGAAGGCCGCGGCCCAGCTCCCACCCTCCGCTTGCAAGCAGCGGAGCAAGAGCGCGCAGTCCTCGAACCCCGCGTTGGCGCCCTGCCCGTAGGACGGCACGATGGAGTGCGCGGCGTCGCCGATCAGCGCCACCCTGTCCGCATAGGTCCAGGGGAAGCAGCGCGTGGTGACCATGGCGGCGGCCGGCCGGCTGAAGTAGTCCTCGACCAGCGTGCCGAGCAGCGGCAGGACGTCAGGAAACGAGGCGCGAAAAAACGCCAGCAGGTCGTCGGCCGAGGCGATGGAGGCGAAGCTCGGCTCGCGGTCCACCGGCAGGTGCAGCGACAGGGTGAAGCTGCGGTCGCGGTTGGGGAAACCGATCAGCATGTAGTGACCGCGGGGCCAGAGATGCAGCGCGTTCTCCGCCAGCGCCCAACCGCCGCCGCGGGCCGGCGGGACGGTGAGCTCCTTGTATTCCTGCTCGAGGTAATGCTGCGAGTAATCGAAGCGCATGAGCTTCTGCATCTGCAGCCGCACCGTGGAGTGCGCACCGTCGGCGCCGAAGATCCGCGCCGCTCGCCGGGTGACGGTCCGGCCGGTCGCCACGTCCCGGAAGCTGGCCGCCGGACGGGCGAGGTCGACCTCCACGCACTTCAGGCCGAAATGGACCTTGATACCGAAGCGCTCCTCGGCGAGGGTGAGGAAGGCGCAGTTGAGGTCGGCGCGCAAGATCGAGTAGAGCGCCTCGCCGCGGGGGCCATAGGGCTGGTACGCGACGCCACCCTGAAGCTCGTGGATGATGCGGCCGTAGACCGGGATCGAGAGTGCGCGCACCTCCTCGGCGATCCCGATCTCTGCGAGCGCCGCAAAGCCGCGCTCGCAGAGAGTCAGGTTGATCGAGCGCCCCGCTTGCGGGCTCCGCCGGCGCGGGTCCGGCCGCCGCTCGTAGATCTCGACCCGATCGCCGCGGCGCGCCAGGTGCATGCCGAGCACGGAGCCGACCAGTCCTCCGCCCACGATTAGGCTCTTTTCCATAACTGAACTCGCCTATCTCACTTGATTAGAGCAAAGAATCACGAGCAATGCTATACGAGAGGGGGGTTTGTAAACTACGCCGGCTACAGCTTGTTGAAGATACGTATCATTGACAAATAAGAATGACACGGCATACTATGAAAATGTACACGCAATGGAGAGCACTTAGCTTGGGGTTTAGCTCTAGTGAAGGGCGCCACTGACAACACCTCCACCCCCTATCCGGACCGTGAGCCTGCAGCCGGCCTGGTGACGATCCGGCCTGTGGCAGACCGCCTGGAGGCGATCGCAGAGCTGCGCCGCGAGGTCTCCCTGGTCCTGGGCCGGCCGGCGACGGCGGTGCCTTGCGACCGCGCGGTGCAGGGGCTCGGCCTCGATTCGCTGGGCGCCTGCGAGCTCGCCGGCCGGATCGAGGAGCGTTGGGGATGCCGGTTGGCGCCGTGGATGCTCGGCGACCGCAGCGTCGAAGAGCTGGCCGCGGAGATCGCCGCGCCGGGGGCGGCAGGTGCCGTGGGCGAGCCCGTCAGCGCCGCCACCCACCCGGAGGAGGAGCCCGAGGGCGGCGCCGCGGAGCCGCTCAGCGAGGGCGAGCGCGCCCTCTGGTACCTTTGGCAGCTGGCTCCCGCGAGCGCCGCCTACCACCTCGCCGCGGCCGCGACGCTCGAGGGGGAGGTGTTCGACCGCGGCGCCCTGCGGCGGGCCTTCCAGGCGCTTGCCGACCGTCACCCGGCACTGTGCTCCACGCTGGAGCTGGCACCGGGAGAGCAGGTCGTGCGGCGCGCCCGGCCCGGCGGCGAAGTCGTCTTCGAGGTGTGGCAGGCCGCGGGGTGGAGCGCGGCGGACCTGGCCCGGCGCCTGGCCGAGGAAGCGGCACGCCCCTTCGACCTCGAGCACGGGCCGCCGCTGCGCATCGGATTGGCGGATCGTGGCAGCGCGAGCCCCGTGCTGCTCGTGACCCTGCACCACGTCGCGGCCGACCTCTGGTCCCTCGCGGTGATGGCGCAGGAGCTTGTCAAGCTCTACGCGGCCTGCACCGCCGGGCTCCCGGCAGCGGCGATGCTGGGGCCGCCGCCGCCCACGCCCGGCGCCCTGGCGCGCCGCGAGCAACGCCTCCTCGCCGGCGGCGAAGGCGAGCGGCTGTGGGAGTACTGGCGCCGCCAGCTCGCGGACGCGCCACAGCGGCTCTCGCTGCCGGCCGACCGTCCACGGCCGGCGCTGCCGGCCTGGCGCGGCGGACGCGAACGGTCGGCGCTCTCGCCGCAGCTGACGGCGGACCTCGGCGCGCTCGGGAGCCGCGCCGCGGCCACCCCGTTCGCCACCCTGCTCACCGGCTGGCTGATTCTCCTGCATCGCCTGGCCGGCCAGGACGACCTGCTGGTGGGCGTCCCCACGGCCGGGCGCGACGCCCCCGAGCTGGCGCGCGCCGTCGGCTACCACGTGAATCCGCTCGTGGTGCGCTCCACGATGCGCTCCGGGGCCGCCTTCGCGCCGTTGCTGGCCGCGCTGCGCGGGACCCTGCAAGCCGCCTTCGGCCACCAGGCGTATCCCTTCCCGCTGCTCGCCAAGCGGCTGCAGTCCGCGCCGGACCCTGGACGCCATCCTCTCTTCCAGGTCATGGCCGTCCAGCATCGGGCACCGGCCTTCGCGCCCGCCGGCCTGGCGGAGCTCGCGCTCGGTGAGCCGGGGGCGCGCCTGGCGCTGGGCGCCCTCACCCTCGAGAGCGTGCCCTTGCCCGAGCGCGCCGCGCAGCTCGACCTGGCGCTGTTCGTGGCGATTTTGGGCGGCCGCCTGACGCTTCACCTGCAGTACGACGCCGACCTGTTCGACGCGGTCACGGTCCGGCGCCTGCTCTCGCACCTGGCGGTGCTGCTCGCCGCCGCGGTGGCGGAGCCCGGGCGGCCCGCCGAGTCGCTGCCACTGCTGGCAGCCGGCGAGCGGCACCAGCTGGTCCGCGAGTGGAACGACCAGCCGGGAGAGCCGCGACAGGCGACAGGCGGAGCCGCGGCCGACCAGCCGGGAGAGCCGCGACTGGCGACAGGCGGAGCCGCGGCCGACACCGGATTCGCGGCCGCCGGCCAGCTGAGTCTCCACGACCTGGTGGCGGCGCAGGCGGCGCAGACCCCGGAGGCGACGGCGCTGGCCTGCGCCGGGGACCGCCTCAGCTATCGCGCGCTTACCGCCAGCGCCGGACGGCTCGCGGCGCACCTGCGCAGCCTCGGCGCCGGGCCGGAGGTGCGGGTGGCGGTGCTGGCGGAGCGCTCGCCTGAGATGGTGATCGGCCTGCTCGCCATCCTCGCCGCAGGGGCCTGCTACGTGCCGCTCGATCCAGCCTATCCGGCGGCGCGCCTCGCGCTGATGGCGGGTGACGCGCGGCCGCGGATCCTGCTCACCCAGTCGCGCCTGCGCGGGCGGCTGCCCTTGCCGGCCGGTGTGCCGGTGCTCGACCTCGACGGGCGCTTCTGGGACAGCGCCGCGGCCCCGGCCGGCCGGCCGGGGGTCCCGGCCCTGGCGGGCAACCTCGCCTACCTGGTCTATACCTCCGGCTCGACCGGATCGCCGAAGGCGGTCGCCGTCGAGCACCGCGCCGCCGTCGCCCTCTGCGCCTGGGCTCGCTCGGCGTTCGCGCCGGCGGAGCTGTCCGGGGTTCTGGCCGCGACCTCGATCTGCTTCGACCTGTCGGTGTTCGAGATCTTCGCGCCGCTCGCCTGCGGCGGCGCGGTGATCCTGGTCCAGGATGTGCTGGCGCTGACCCGGCCGGCGGCGCTGCCGGCGGCGCCGCCGGTGAGCCTGATCAGCACCGTGCCGTCGGCGATGGCGGAGCTGCTGCCCGCCGGCGCCATCCCGGCCTCGGTGGCAACCATCGCGCTGGCCGGCGAGGTGCTGCACGGCGCCCTGCTGGCAGCCCTGCACGCCGGCCACGGCGCCATCCGCGTGCTCAACCTGTACGGGCCGTCCGAGGACACCACCTACTCGACCTGCGCGGAGCCGGCGAGAGGCGAGGAGCGGCCGTCGATCGGCAGACCGCTCGCCAACGGCAGGGCCTTCGTCGTCGACTCCCGCCTCGAGCTCGTCCCCATCGGCGTCGCGGGCGAGCTCTTGCTGGGCGGCGCGGGACTGGCCCGCGGCTACTTCGGCAGGCCGGAGGTGACCGCGGCGCGCTTCGTCCCGGATGGCCTGAGCGGCGAGCCCGCAGCGCGGCTGTACCGCACCGGCGATCTGGCGCGCCTGCTGCCGGACGGCAGGCTGCAGTTCCTGGGGCGGCGCGACCACCAGGTCAAGGTGCGCGGCTTCCGCCTCGAGCTGGGAGAGGTGGACGCCGCGCTCGCCGCCTGTCCCGGCGTCGGCGAGGCGGCGACCGTGCTGCGCGACGACGGCGGGGGCCCGCGGCTGGTCGCCTACGTGGCCCCGAGCGCCGGCGCGGCCGACGCCGGGCTCTCGGCCCCGGCGCTGGCCGCGCTGTTGCGCGAGCGCCTCCCCGCGCCGGCGGTGCCGGCGGAGATCGTCATCCTGGCCGCCCTGCCGCACGCCGCGGGAGGCAAGATCGATCGCGCCGCGCTGCCGGCGCCCGTGCCCGCCGGCGCGCCACCCGAACTGCCGCGCAACCCGGTGGAGGACGTGCTGGCGGCGCTGTGGTGCGAGGCGCTGGGCCGCGACCGCATCGGCGTGCACGACGACCTCTTCGCCCTCGGCGCACACTCCCTGCTGGCGGTGCGCGTCGCCGCCCGGATACGCCGGGCGCTTGGGCAGGACGTGCCGCTGCCGGCGATCCTCGCCGCTCGCACCGTCGCCGGCCTCGCCGCGCGTCTGTCCGCGGGAAGCGACGCCGGCCCGCGCCTGGCGCCGGTGCCGCGCCGGCCGCTGATGCCCACGTCGGCGGCGCAGCGCCGGCTCTGGTTCCTGGACCGCCTCGCACCGGGCGGCGCGGTCTACAACCTACCCCTGGCCGTGCGCCTCGAGGGGCCGCTCGACACTGCCCGCCTGGCGGGCGCCCTGGACCGGCTCGCCTGCCGCCACGAGAGCCTGCGCACCAGCCTGGTCGAGGCCGGCGGCCGGCCCTGGCAGCGCATTGCGCCGCCGGCGCCGCGGCCGCCGCGCCTGCCCCTGGCCGACCTGTCGCGCCTGCCGCCCGCGGCGCGCCTCGAGGAGGCCCGGGCCCAGCTGCGGGCCGCCGCCCATCAGCCTTTCGATCTCGCCGCCGGCCCGCTGCTGCGCCGCACCCTGCTGCGCCTTGCCGGCGCCGAGCACCTCCTGGTGCTGGTGCTGCACCATGCGATCGCCGACGCCGCGTCGCTCGACCTCCTGCTCGACGAGCTGGCGGCACATTACCGGGCCGCCGCGGCCGGCGTCGCGCCGCAGCCCGCGCCGGCGCTCCAATATGCCGACTACGCCGCCTGGGAGCAGCAGGCCATCGAGCAGGGGGCGTTCGCGCCGCAGCTCGCCCATTGGGCGGCGCGCCTGGCCGGCGTCCCGGCCTCCCTCGGCCTGCCGGTCGACCGGCCGCGGCCCGCCCGGCACAGCGGGCGCGGCAGCTGCCGGCGCAGCGAGCTGCCCGCCGCCGCCTGGTCGAGCCTGCGGCGGTACGCCCACGGCGCGGGCGCCACGCCCTTCATGGCGGTCCTCGCCGCCTGGGTGGCGCTGCTGCATCGGATCTCCGGCGCGGCGGATGTCGTGGTGGGGGCGCCGATCGCCAACCGCGACCGCGTCGAGCTCGAGCCGCTGATCGGCATGTTCGTCAACACCCTCGCGCTGCGCTGTGCGCCGCACGGCGGGCAGCCCGGCAGCGAGCTGCTGGCGTCGGTGCGCGACGACTGCCTCGCTGCGTATGCCCATCGCGAGGTGCCGTTCGACCTGGTCGTCGAGCAGCTGCGCCCTGAGCGCCTGGGCGGCCGCAACCCCCTCTTCGACGTCCTGCTGGCGTTTGGGCCAGCGCCGCGGCCGCGATGGGCAGGCGATCTCGAGCTGGCGCCCGCGGCGGCGCCGACCGCCACCGCCAAGCTCGACCTGACGCTGTTTGCGAGCGAGCAGGAGAGCGGCCTGGACCTGGTCCTGGAGAGCGACCGCGATCTTTTCGACGCCGCCACCGCGGCCCGCTGGCTCGGCTATCTCCGCATCCTGCTCGGGGGGATGGCCGCGGCGCCCGCGACCCCGCTTGCCGACTTCGCCCTGCTCGGCCCGGGCGAGCGCCACCAGGTCCTCGTCGAAGCCAATGCGGACGCCGGCCTGCCGTCTGCCCCGGCCGCGCCCGGCACGGCGGCGGGTGCGCAAGCCGAGGGCTGCCTGCACGAGCTGGTCGAGGCGCAGGCGCGGCGCTCCCCGGAGGCCGTGGCGGTGCGGTCGGCCACCGCGGCGCTCACCTATGCGGAGCTTTGGGACCGCGTCGAGCAGCTCGCCGCCCACCTGGCCGAACTGGGCGTCGAGCCTGAGATGCCGGTCGGCATCTACCTCGACCGCTCGCCGGCGATGGTGACGGCCCTGCTCGCGACGCTCTTGGCCGGCGGCGCCTATCTGCCCCTCGATCCGGCGTATCCGGAGGCCCGCCTGCGCTTCATGCTCGCCGATGCCGGCGCCCGCCTGGTCCTGACCCGTACGGAGCTCGCCGGCCGCCTGGGCACGCTGCCGGCGGCGGTGGTCGCGGTCGATCGCTTCCCTGGGCCGCGCCGCGGCCGCCGCCGGCGGCGGCCGCACGCCGACAACCTCGCCTACCTGATCTACACCTCGGGCTCGACGGGGCCTCCCAAAGGGGTCGCCATCCGCCATCGCAGCGCCGTCGCCCGTGTGCGCTGGGCCCGCGAATGCTTCTCGGCCGCCGAGTGCGCGGCCCTCCTCGCCGCGACCTCGATCTGCTTCGATCTCTCGGTCTTCGAGCTGTTCGTGCCGCTCAGCCTTGGCGGCAGCGTGGTGCTGCTCACCGGCGCCCTCGAGCTGGCGGGCGCGCCGGCGCCGGTGAGCCTGATCAACACCGTCCCTTCGGTGCTCGCCGAGCTGCTGCGCTCGGGCACGCTGCCGCCCTCGGTCTGCACCGTCAACCTCGCCGGCGAGGCGCTGCCGCCGGCGCTGGTGGCGCGGCTGGGCGCGGAGCCCGGCGTGCGCCGCATCCTCAATCTGTACGGGCCCTCGGAGGACACCATCTACTCGACCTGGGCCGAGGTGACGGGCGCCGGAGCGGTGGTGGCGCCGCCGATCGGCCGCCCCCTGCCGGGCACCGCGGCCCATGCGCTCGACAGCCGGCTGCGGCCGGCCCCGCTCGGCGTGGCGGCGGAGCTCTACCTCGGCGGCGTCGGCCTGGCGCGCGGCTATCACCGGCGGCCGGACCTCACTGCCGAGCGCTTCCTGCCGTCGCCGTGCGGAGCGGAGCCCGGGCTGCGCCTCTACCGCACCGGCGACCTGGTGCGCCGCCGGCCCGACGGCAACCTCGACTTCCTTGGCCGCGTCGACGAGCAGGTCAAGATCCGCGGCCTGCGTGTCGAGCCGGGGGAGATCGAGGCGGCGCTGCGGGAGCACCGCGGCGTGCGCCAGGCGGCGGTCGGGATGCACGAGGACGCCGGCGCCACCCGCCAGCTGGTGGCCTACGTGGTGCCGGCCGGCGAGCCGCCGCCGGCTGCCTCCGAGCTGCGCGCCTTCCTGGCCGAGCGGCTGCCGCAGGCCATCGTGCCCGGCCGTTTCGTCATCGTCGCGGCGTTGCCGGCGACCGCCAGCGGCAAGCTCGACCGCCGCGCCCTGCCGGCCCTCGCCGCCGCTGCCGCAGCTGCCGGCCGCGACCCGGGGCGCCGGCCCGAGGGCCCGATCGAAGAGGTGCTGGCCGCCATCTGGGCCGAGGTCTTGAGCTGCCCGCGCGTGGGCGCCGACGAGGACTTCTTCGCGCTCGGCGGGCATTCCCTGCTCGCCGCGCAGGTCCTGGCGCGCGCCCGCGACGTGCTGGGCGTCACGCTGCCGTTGCGCAGCCTGTTCGAGGCGCCGACCGTGGCCGCGCTCGCCGCCCGCGTCGCCGCCTTGCGCGGTGCGGCGCCGCACGCCGCCGGCCGCCCGCAACCGGCGGCGGCGCCGGCGGGGGAGGACGGCAGCGCCGCTCCGCTGTCGCCTGCGCAGCAGCGGCTGTGGTTCCTCCATCGGCTCGAGCCGCGCAGCCCGGCCTACCACATCGCCGGCGCCGTCCGCCTCGACGGCCCGCTGCGGCCGGACCTGCTCGCCGCGGCGCTCGCCGCCGTCGTCCGCCGCCAGACCATGCTGCGGACGGTGTTCCGGCCGACTCCGTCAGGGCAGCCGGTGCAGGTGGCGATGGCCGGGCTGGCGGTGCCCCTGCCGCGGCTCGATCTCCGCGCCTTGCCGGGCGCGCGGCGCGCCGGGGAGGCCCGCCGGCTCGCCGTGGCCGCGGCACGGCAGCCCTTCGACCTGGAGCGGGGGCCCCCGGTCCGCCTGGCCCTGGTGCGCCTCGCCGCCGGCGAGCACCTGCTGGCCGCAACCCTGCATCACATCGCCGCCGACGGCTGGTCGCTGCAGGTGCTGCTCAACGACCTGGCCCGCGCCTATGCGCACCGCCGCGGCGGAGGGCCCGACCTGCCGCCGCGGCTGCCCATCTCCTATGCCGACCATGCGCGGTGGGAGCGCCAGCGGCTCGACGGCGAGGCGACGAGGTCCGCGCTGGCCTACTGGCGGCGCCAGCTCGCCGGCGGCCCGGCGGTGCTGAGCCTCCCGGGCGACCGGCCGCGCCCGGCGGTGCGCAGCGGCCGCGGCCGGCGCCACGCCTTCACCCTGCCCGGCGGTGTCAGGGAAGCGATGGCGGCGGCCGGGCGCCGGCAGGGTGCGTCGCCGTTCATGGTCCTGCTCGCCGCCTTCCTCTGCCTGCTGCGGCGCATCGCCCGCGAGGAGGACCTGCTGGTCGGCACGCCGGTCGCCAATCGCGAGCGGGTCGAGCTCGAGGAGGTGGTGGGCTGCTTCGCCGACACGCTGGTGCTGCGGACGCGCGTCGAGGGCCCCTCGAGCTTCGCCGAGATGGTGGCTCGCGGGCGGGAGGTGACGCTGGCGGCGTTCGATCACCGCGAGCTCCCCTTCGAGCGCCTGGTCGAAGAGCTGCAGCCGGCGCGGGACCTCTCCCACACGCCGATCTTCCAGGTCCTGCTGGTGATGCAGAACGCGCCGGTGCGCGCCATCCCCCTCCCCGGCCTGGCGACGACCCGGGAGGAGGTGGACACCGCCACCGCCAAGTTCGACCTGACGCTGGCGGTGGAAGAACGCGGCGGCGCGCTGGCCGCGGCGCTCGAGTATGCGAGCGACATCTTCGACGCCCCCTCGATCGTCCGCCTCGCCGGTCACTTCACGGCGTTGCTCGCCGGCGCGCTGGCGGCGCCGGGCCGCCGCTGCGACGAGCTGTGCGTGCTCGGGGAGGCCGAGCGCCATCAGCTGCTCTTGGCGTGGAACGATACCCGCCGCGCGGAGCCGCCGCACCTGTTGCACCAGCTGTGCAGCCTGCAGGCGGCCCGCACTCCCGACGCCATCGCGGTCGCCGCCGCGGGGGAGAGCGTCAGCTTCGGCGAGCTGGACCGCTCCAGCAACCGCCTCGCCAACCACCTGCTCGCCCGCGGCGCCGGCCGCGGGGCCGTGGTCGGCATCTGTGCCGAACGCTCCCCGGAGCTGGTGACGGGACTGCTCGGCATCCTCAAGGCCGGCGCCGCCTACCTGCCGCTCGATCCGGAGGCGCCGCGCGAGCGCCTGACCGCCATGGCTGGCGAGGCGGGCGTGCCGCTGCTGTTGACCCAGGAGCGGCTGGCCGCGGGGCTGCCCCCCGGGTTGCCGGTGCTGTGCCTCGAGCGGGAGCGCGCCGCGGTGGCCCGCCGGAGCGCCGCCGCGCCGGGCGTGGCGGTGGACCGCGAGGCCCTGGCCTACGTCATCTACACCTCCGGATCGAGCGGCAAGCCGAAAGGCGTGATGAACACCCACCGCGCCGTCGTCAATCGCCTGCTCTGGATGCAGTCGGTCAACGGCCTGGCGGCGGACGACAGCGTCCTGCACAAGACCTCGACCAGCTTCGACGTCTCGGTCTGGGAGCTGTTCTGGCCGCTGGTGTCGGGGGCCCGGCTCGTCCTGGCCGCCGCCCATGGCCACCGCGACCCCGCCTACCAGCTCGAGCTGATCGGCCGCGAGCGGATCACCGTGGCGCATTTCGTGCCGGCGATGCTGCAGGCGTTCCTCGACCAGCCCAACCTCGCCGCCGCCGCCACGCTGCGCCTGATCGTGGCGAGCGGCGAGGCGCTGCCCCCCGCCGTGGCCGCCCGTTGCGGCGAGCGCCTCAGCGCCCGGTTGGAAAACCTCTACGGTCCCACCGAAGCGGCGATCGAGGTCACCGCGTGGCGATGCGGCCGCGGCGCGGCCGGCAACAGCGTGCCGATCGGGCGGCCGATCGCCAACGCCCGCGTGCTGCTGCTCGACGGCGGGGAGGAACCGGCTCCGATCGGCGTGCCCGCGGAGCTGCACATCGGCGGCGTCCCGCTGGCGCGCGGCTACCTGGGGCGGCCCGAGCTCACCGCCGAGCGGTTCGTGCCCGACCCCTTTGCCGGCGAGCCGGGAGCGCGCCTCTACCGCACCGGCGACCTGGCGCGCCTGCTGCCCGGCGGCGAGCTGGACTTCCTGGGCCGCCTGGATCACCAGGTGAAGATCCGCGGCGTCCGCATCGAGCCCGGTGAGATCGAGGCGGCGCTGCTGGCGCGGCCCGACCTGCGCGAGGCGGTGGTGACGGTATGCGAGCAGGCCGGGGAGCGCCGCCTGGCGGCCTACGTGGTCCCGGCCGCCGCGCCGGGACCGGACGCCGCCGAGCTCGGCGCCTTCCTGCGCGAGCGGCTGCCCGCGACGATGGTGCCCGCCTGCTTCGTGAGCCTCGAGCGGCTGCCGCTGCTGCGCACCGGCAAGGTCGACCGCCGCGCGCTGCCCGCCCCCGGCCGGCCGGTCCCGGCGGCCGGCTACGTGGCGCCGCGCAGCGCCGTCGAGGTGCGGCTCGCGGCGCTGTGGGCCGAGGTGCTGAGGTGCGACCGGGCCGGGCTCGAGGACAACTTCTTCACCCTGGGCGGGCATTCGCTGCTTGCCATCCAGCTGGTGTCGCGGATCGCCGACGCCTTCCACCTCGACCTCGAGGTGCGGGAGGTCTTTGCCGCTCCCACCGTCGGCACGCTGGCCGAGGTGGTGACCCGCCGCCTGGTCGAGGCGGCGGACACGGCGACCGTCGACGAGCTGCTGGCGCGGGCCGAGGCGGCAGGCGACGGCATGAGCGGCGCCGGGTGAGCGATCGGCTACGGAGACCACGATGATCGAGAACCGGCAGGTCCGTTTCAAGCGCTCCGAGACGCGGGTCCCCGACGGTCTGCCGGAAGCGGTGGAAGCGGCCTTCCCCGGCCGCCAGCTGCGCTGGTACGTCGGCAGGGCGAACGCCGAGGAGGTGGTGGTCGAAGCCACCGTGGCCAGCGAGCCGGTGACACCCTACCGCGACAGCGTGCTCGAGCAGCGCTACCCGGGCAGGTCCGTGGTGGTGAGCGTCGTCCCCACCGGCGTCGGCTGCTCGATCGGGGGCTTCGCCGGCGACGCCGCTCCGGTCACCCGCCTGCTCGCGGCCGCCACCGACTACCTGGTCACCAACCCCAACGCGGTCAACGCCTCCGACTTCATCAGGTTGGACGACAACGTGCTCTACGTCGAGGGCTACTGCATCGACCTCCTCTGTCGCGGGCTGGTCAATCTCCACCTGCCCTACGCGAACCGCGTCGGCGTCGTCCTCGAGCGCTCGAGCGCGGCGCGGCTCGACGCCGCGTTCAACGTCATCAACGCGGCGCGGGCGGTGCACGGCGTCAACGTCGTCCACTGCGCGGTCACCGAGGGCCCGATCGGCAGCCGCTGCCGCCGCAACGACAGCGGCGGCTTCGTCGGCACGATCGATCGGCCGGAGACTCTCTTTGCCGCCTGCGAGGCGCTGCTGCGCCATGGGGCCGATGCGATCGCCGTGGCCACCAACGTCGCGGACCTGCCCCTGGACGAGTATGCCCTGCACTTCGCCGGCCGGGCCGCCAACCCGGTTGGCGGGGTCGAGGCGATCATCTCTCACTCGGTCGTGAACCGCTTCCGCGTCCCCGCGGCGCACGCGCCGCTCGCCAACGTCAGGAACCTCGCCCTCGAGTCGGCCGTCGTCGATGCTCGGGGCGCTGGCGAGATGGCCTCGACGAGCGGGCTTGCCTGCGTGCTCATCGGGCTGGCGCGGGCGCCGCAGATCAGCCCGCCGCCGGCCGGGCGGAGCCGCGAGATCCTCAATCTCAACAACGTCCTCGCCGTGGTTGCGCCGGCGAACTGCATGGGCGGCATCCCGGCCCTCTTCGCGCACCGCGCGGGCATTCCGGTCATCGCCGTCGCCGGCAATGAGACCCTGCTCGGGGTCACCGCGGAGCAGCTGGGCATGGCGGGCGTCCTTCACGCCGGAAGCTACGCCGAGGCGGCCGGCCTCCTGCTCGCCCTGCGCCACGGCCTGGCGCCGGCAAGTCTCGTGCGACCCCTGGCGACCCTGCGCCACGCACCGCCAGGGCAGCCGGTCGCGGCGGCGCCGCCGCTCTACGCCGGCGCCGGCGTCGAGTAGCCCTGCAACCGGAGCGCCGCCCCATGGAGAACGAGATGAGCACGTGGTTCGAGCCTGCCGCCGCCGCCGGCGACAGGGCGCGACCGGCGCCCGAGCTGGCTGCCGAGCTCGCGGGCGGGCCCTGGCCGCTGCCGGCCGAGCTGTGGCGCGCCCTGGTCGCCGCCGGCGCCGGCGCGGCCGAGCGCTTGGCGCTGGCGCCGGAGCTGGTCGCGGACGCCGCCCTCGAGCCTCGCCACGACCGCGACGCGGTGTGCATCGTCGCCGAGGTCTGCCGCCGGCTGGGAGTGCTGCAGCGGAGCGGCGACGAGATCACGGTGGCGGGGTTGCTGCGCGAGCACCAGGTGGTTGCCCGGCACCGCAAGGTGCTGCGCCGCTGGCTGGACATGCTGGCGGAAGAGGGGATCGTGACGCGGCAAGGCGAGGTCTATCGCGCCGTCCGGCCGCTCGCCGGGCCGCTGCCCACGGACGCCCAGATCGACGGCTCGCGGCTGACCTACTATGGCGACAACCTGCTGGCCGTGCTCAAAGGCGAGAGCCACCCGCTCGAGTTCTACCTGGCCGGCGGCTCCTCGAAGGACGTCGAGGCCGGCTACCGGGAGCTGCCGGTCTTCCGTTACTGCAACGGCATCGCCGGCGCCCTGCTGGCCGCCCAGGTCGCCGCCCTGCCGCCGGGCCGGCGCTTCCGGTTGCTCGAGGTGGGGGCCGGCACCGGCGGGACGACGGCGTCGCTGCTGCCGCTGCTGCCGCCGGAGCGCACGGTCTATGTGTTCACCGACGTGTCGAGGTTCTTCACCGAGCTTGGCGCCAGGAAGCTCCGCGACGTCCCCTTCGTCCGCTACCGCGAGCTCGACCTCGACCGCGACCCGGTCTCCCAGGGTCTGCCGGCGGGCTGCTGCGACTGGCTGGTCGCGGCGCACGTGCTGCACGCCACCCGCAACGTCCGCGCGACCCTGGCCCACGTGCGGCGGCTGCTCGCCAAGGGCGGCGTGCTGCTGCTGCTCGAAGAGACCCGGTTCCAGCGCAAGTACCACTTCACCATGGGCTTCCTGCCCGGCTTCGACCACTTCGAGGACTACGGGCTGCGTCCCTCGCACCCCCTGCTGTCGGCGGCGCAGTGGAGCGCGGCGCTGCGCGCCGCCGGCTTCGCCGAGGTGGCGGCGCTCACCCCCGCCGGGTCGGCGGCCGAGGTGATGGGAATGGACGTCCTGATTGCCCGCGCCGGCGCCTGAGGAGAGCTCGGTGATGAGACCCGGCGCGTCACTGCTTCTTCGGCTGGATCGCCGCGAGCACCGGCGGCGGCAGATCCGTCAGGCGCTTGACGAACGCCGCGAGCATCCAGATCTGCCGGTCGGAATAGAAAGTGGCGGAGGAGTACATGCCCGTCCGGCGCAGGCCGTGCCTGATCACCCAGTAGGCCTCCGGCTCCGAGTACCGGGTGGTGACGTGCGCCAGCTGGGTCGGCGCGAGGAACCAGGGGCGGGTGCGAGGCGGGCGGCCGGGCTTGCCGTGGCATCCGGCGCAACCGTTCATATAAAGCGTCCCGCCGGCGATCAGCTCGGCATCGGTATGCGCCAGGGGACTCCTGAGGCCTGCCGCGCGGCGCCCGACGGACGCGCGCTCGGCGAAATGGATCAGCCGGCCTTGCCAGGCAGGAACGTTCACGTCGGCATGCACGTCGGCGAGACCCAGGCGCAGGTAGCCGATCAGTGCGGCCGGCAGCAGCACGACGGTGACCAGGAAGCCGAGGACGAAGCTCTTCATCGCGGTGCTCATTGCCGGCGTGGCTCACTTCCCGGCGGGCGGCGCAATCGCCTTGGCGATCGCCGGCGACAGGTTCCTGATCCGTTCGATGAAGGCCGCGATGGTCTTGAGCTGGGCGTCCGAGTAGTCCACCTGCGGGCTCATCCCGGTCATGCGAATGCCATGCTTCGCCACCCAGAAGAGCTGCGCGTCGGACAGCGGCGAGCCGACCCGCGGGAACTGCGGCGCCCGCGGATAAAACGTGAGGCCGAACTCGGCGGGAGGCTGTCCGGGAGCGCCGTGGCAGCCCACGCAATCGTCGAGGTAGACCTTGCCGCCGGCGATGACGGCATCGTCCGCATGCGACAGCGGCGCCGGGAGCGGCCCGGCCTGCCGCGCGACGGAGGCGTGCACCGCCGCCGTCATCAGGCCGACTTCCCAGGCTGGCGGCGCCACGTCGGAGGCCACCGGCATGAAGCCGAGACCCAGGTAGATGGCCAGGCCCACCGTGATCAGGACGATCGCGCACAGCGAGCCCAGAAGAAAGTTCTTCACGACGCGCCTCCCCGGTCCGCCAGCTCGGGCTCATCTTATAGCAAGACGGCACTCAAGAGAGTAGCAGAGCCTCGCGGTCAGGGACAAGCCGATCCTGCCGGTCCTGGCCGGACGCGGTGGTCGCGGCCATGCAGCGCGAGCGCGCTGGGAAGGACGCGGCGATGTGCGGCTTCGTAGGCTTTGTCGACTTGCGCGGCGAGCGCATGGCAGACCGGGAGTTGCTGCTCAGGATGACCGGCAGGCTCGTCCACCGCGGTCCTGACTCGGCCGGCTTCTTCGTCCAGGACGCCGTCGGTCTCGGCTTTCGCCGCCTGAGCATCATCGACCTCGAGACCGGCGATCAACCGCTCTTCAGCGAGGATGGGCGGCTGGTCCTGCTCTGCACGGGCGAGATCTACAACCACCAGGAGCTGCGGCGCGAGCTCGAGGCGCAGGGGCACCGCTTCGCGACCCGCAGCGACGTCGAGGTGCTGCTCCACCTCTACGAGGAGAGCGGCCCGGATCTCCTGGGGCGCCTCAACGGCCAGTTCGCATTCGTGCTCTACGACCGCCGGAGCCAGGTCCTGCTGCTGGCGCGGGACCACTTCGGGGTGAACCCGCTCTACTACGCCGTCGCCGACGGCTGCTTCATCTTCGGCTCGGAGATCAAGGCGCTGCTCGAGCACCCGGCGGCGCCGCGGCAGGTCGATCTGACCGGGCTCGACCAGGTGCTCTGCCTGCCCGGCGTGGTGAGCCCGCGCACCCTGTTCAAGGGGATCGAGAGCCTCAAGAGCGGCCATCGGATCCTGGTCCAGGGCGCGCGAGTCGAGGTGGCCGAGTACTGGGACCTCGATTACCCGCTCGCCGGCGAGCAGCCCTGCCGGCAGCCGGAGAGCTGCTACCTCGAGCGGCTGGGCGCGCTGCTTTCGCGCTCGGTCGAGTACCGGCTGCAGGCGGACGTTCCGGTCGGGCTCTACCTGAGCGGCGGCCTCGACTCCTCGCTGGTCGCGGCGCTGGCCTGCCGCCTGCGCGGCGGCGGCCAGCATACGTTCTCGATCGCCTTTGCCAGCCGGACCATCGACGAGACCCGCTACCAGCGGCTGATGGTCGAGCGGCTGGGCGCCGCGCATCACGAGATCCGCTTCGACTGGCCGGAGATCGTGGGCCGCCTGCGCGACATGATCTATCACTGCGAGTGCCCGGTGCGCGAGACCTACAACACCTGCTCGCTGGCGCTGTCGGCGGCAGCGCGGCAGGAGGGGATCAAGGTGGTCTTGGGGGGCGAAGGGGCCGACGAGCTGTTCGCCGGCTATCCCGGGTACGTCTTCGACCAGCTGGGTCCGCGGCGCTCCGCTGCCGGTCCCGAGGCCCTCCTCGAGCGCCAGCTGCGGGAGCGGCTGTGGGGCGATGCCGGGATTTTCTACGAGCTCGACCTGCGCGCCTTCCGCGACGCCAGGGCGGCCCTCTACTCGGCGGCCCTCGCGGCAGAGCTTCCGAGCTTCGACTGGACGAGCTTCCCGCTCGTCAACCAGCAGCGCCTGCGCGGACGGCATCCGATCCATCAACGCTCCTACCTCGATTGCAAGCTCCGCCTGGCCGACCACCTGCTCGGCGATCATGGCGATCGCATGGCGCTGGCCAATTCGGTGGAGGGGCGCTATCCATTCCTCGACGTCGGCGTCGTCGACCTGGTGCGTGAGATCCCGCCCGATCTCAAGGTCAACAACTTCGTCGAGAAATACATCCTCAAGCGGCTGGCGGACGGCCTGGTGCCGCCGGAGATCATCGCGCGGGAGAAGTTCGGCTTCCGCGCCCCCGGCTCGCCTTACCTGCTGGCCCAGCGTCTCCAGTGGATCGACGACCTGTTGTCGTACGACCGCATCAAGCGCCAGGGGTACTTCGACCCCGACAAGGTCGAGGCCATGCGGGCGCGGGCCGCCCAAGCCCCCGGCGACGCCGGCGGCCTCAACCCGCATCTCGAGACCGACTTCCTGATGATCGTCCTGACCTTCAACCTCATGTGCGAGCTGTTCGACCTGCCCGGGCTGTGATGACGGTGCCGCAGAGACCGCTGCCGCGGCCGGCCGAGATGCCGCTCTTCGATCGCCGCCAGAAGGAGGAGCGGGACTACTGGGTCGCGCGCTTGACGCCGGCGCCGCGGCCGGTCGTGCCGATCCCCGAGCTGCCGGCGGCGAGCGGCGCCGCCGGCCGAGAGCCCCCCACACCGGCGACGTCAGCCATCGCTCTCGACTGGCCCGCCGAGCTCGGCGCCGAGCTGCGCCGGCTGGCGCGCGACTCTCCCTGGCTGGTCTACGTCGCGCTCGCCGCCGCGCTCGAGGCCTGCCTCCATCGTCTCTCGGGAGAGCGCTCGGTCGCGATCGGCAGCCCCAGCCTGCAGAGGTCCCAGCCGGCTGGGGCGGCAGGCGCCGCCAACGCGATCGTCGTGGTCGACGACATCGACCCGGAGCGCTCGTTCCGTGCCCACCTGCTCAAGGTGCGCGAGACCCTGCTGGCAGCCTACGACCGGCAGGGCTACCCGTTCGCGAGTCTGCTCGATGACCTGCGGCTGCCGCGGCAAGATGGCCGCTGTCCGCTCTTCGACGCCATGCTGTCGCTCGCCGGCCTGCACGCGGACCCGCCGCAGGTCGGCCAGGGGCTGACGCTGCGCTTCGCCCTGCGGGCCCAGGGGCTGACGGGCCGCGCGCAGTACGATCGGCGGCGCTTCGACCGCGCCGGCGTGGTGCGGTTCGCGGCTCATCTCGGGGGCCTCCTCGCCGCCGCCCTTGCCCGTCTCGACGCGCCGCTCGCGACCCTCGATCCGCTGTCCGCGGCCGAGCGCCACCAGCTGCTGTGGGAGTGGAACGACACGGCCGCCGACTGGCCGCGCGAGCGCCGGGCGCACGAGCTGATCGCCAGCCGCGCGGCGAGCGTCCCGGGCGCGGTGGCGGTGGCGTCGGAGGATCTCGCCCTGAGCCGCGGCGAGCTCGAGCGCCGGGCCAACCGCCTCGCCCACCACCTGCGCCACCTCGGCGCCGGGCTCGAGCGCCGAGTGGCGGTGCTGCTCGACCGCGGCCCCGAGCTTTTGGTGACCCTGCTGGCGGTGCTCAAGACGGGCGCGGCCTACGTGCCGCTCGACCCGTCCTACCCGCGCGAGCGGCTCGCGCAGCTGATGGCCGGCTGCGCGCCGGCGGTCGTGGTCACCGTCGCCGGCCGGCGCGGGCTGCCGGCGGCGCCCGCCGGCCCGCCTTGGGCGGTCGTCTGCCTGGAGCGGGACCGCGCGGCGATCGCGCGCCGGCCGGCGACGCCCCCGCCGGTCGTGGTGGGGGAGGACGCTCTCGCCTACGTGATCTACACCTCGGGCTCGACCGGCCGGCCCAAGGGGGCAATGGTGGCGCACCGCGGCCTGCTCAACCACCTGCGGGTCAAGGTGGGCGCTTTGGGCCTCGGCCCGGCCGACGTGGTGGCCCAGACCGCGTCCGCGGCCTTCGACATCTCGGTCTGGCAACTGCTCGGGGCGCCGCTCGCGGGCGGCCGGGTGCTGGTGGTGCCCGATGCGGTGGCGCGCGACCCGGCGCGCCTGCTCGACGCCGTCGACCGCGCGGGGGTGACGGTGCTCGAGGTGGTGCCGTCGATGCTGGCGGCGCTCCTCGACGAGGTGGCGCGCCGGGTGGCGGCCGGCGCCCCCCTCCCGCCGCTCGCCGCCCT